>Ga0172382_10000378_pt1 | contig 83698 bp, 82 predicted proteins | sample Leawel138RmetaG_FD_122245 | JGI IMG/M metagenome (GOLD analysis project Ga0172382, IMG submission 122245) | Leachate microbial communities from a municipal landfill in Southern Ontario, Canada - Leachate well 138R metaG | ecosystem: Engineered > Solid waste > Landfill > Unclassified | place...
ATCGATGGACGCCAACGTGGAGTGAGAGAATCACTCGAGCATCAGACCATGGAGATGGCTAGATCTGCTGCGGCTCTTGTCAGTTCGTCGTTGCGTTATCCGAACGGGGAGCCCGTACGGTGCATCATAGCCGATACCACCATCGGTGGGATTGCCGAAGCAGCGAAGTGCCAAGCCAAGTTTAAAGCAGAGAATGTAGCGATTACTATCACGGTCACTCCTTGTTGGTGTTACGGGACTGAAACGTTCGACTGCGATCCCCATACGTTCAAGGCAGTATGGGGATTCAATGGGACAGAACGGCCCGGGGCCGTGTACCTCGCAGCCGTGCTTGCTGCCCATGCGCAGAAGGGGCTGCCTGCGTTCGGTATTTATGGAAGGGATGTACAAGATTCTAACGATACCAGCATCCCGTCGGACGTATCAAAGAAATTGCTTAGGTTTGCAAAGGCTGCTTTGGCTGCGGCAATGATGAAGGATACGAGCTATCTTTCAATCGGCGGATGTTCCATGGGGATCGCCGGTTCGATCGTGGATCAGGATTTCCTTCAGGCATATCTGGGAATGCGGACCGAAGTCATCGACATGAGCGAAATCGAGCGCAGGGTCGTAGAAGAAATTTATGATAAGGAAGAATTCGAATTGGCAAAAGCTTGGGTTACGGCCAATTGTAAGGAAGCTATCGATACTGTGAATCCTCCTCAATGGCAACGCGATGAAAAACAAAGGCAAAGGGATTGGGATTACTGCATCAAGATGGTGATGATAGCAAGAGACCTCATGATCGGGAATCCGAAACTCGCTGAAATGGGTTTCAAAGAAGAGGCTTTGGGACGCAATGCAATCGCTGCAGGATTCCAAGGGCAACGCCAATGGACAGATCATTGGCCAAATGGTGATTTCATGGAAACAATGCTCTGTTCTTCATTTGACTGGAATGGAATACGAGAACCATTTGTCATAGCCACCGAGAATGATTTCTGTAATGGCATTTCAATGCTTTTCGGTAAATTGCTCACCAATCGTGCCCAAATCTTTAGCGATGTTCGTACATACTGGAGTCCGGAAGCGATAGAACGGGTTACCGGGTGGCACCCAGTAGGACGTGCTAAGGATGGTTTCATTCACTTGATCAATTCAGGAGCGACTACCCTTGATGCGACAGGAAGCATGCGTGATGAAGCAGCTAATCCTGTGATGAAACCATTTTGGGAGATTACTGAAACAGATGTCAAGAACACTCTTGAGGCTACCGAGTTCAGCGTGGCTAACGGAGGCTATTTCAGAGGTGGCGGATATTCTTCGACATTCCTGACCAAGGGTGAGATGCCGGTCACAATGAGCAGATTGAACATGGTAAAGGGCCTGGGTCCCGTGATGCAAATCGCTGAGGGATGGACCTGCGACATACCGGACGAAGTGTTTGAAACCATCAACAAGAGAACAGATCCGACTTGGCCGACCACATGGTTCGTCCCCCGCATAGATGGCAAGGAAGGCAAATTCAAGGATGTGTATTCGGTGATGGCTGCGTGGGGAGCTAATCACGGAGCGATCAGCTATGGCCATATAGGGGCTGATCTGATCACATTGTGTTCGATGCTTCGCATTCCGGTGTGCATGCACAACGTCGATAGCGATGAGGTTTTCCGTCCGAACTCATGGAATGCATTCGGAATGGATGCGGAGGGAGCTGATTACCGCTCTTGTGCGACCTACGGTCCACTTTATGGCCTCTATTGATGTAATTGATATATACGGGTGCTGTCTCATCCCTTAATTGCCCGGTTGGTCCGATGACAGCACCTGTCCTTTCATGCTACATTCAATGTATGGACTTGTTGATTAAAAACGCGACGATTATACCGATGACTGAAAAAGGGTATTCGTTTAATGGATCGATAGGTATCGAAAATGGGACCATCGTATCGATCGGAACCACAGAATCTTCAGTTAAAGCGGATACTGTCATCGATGCGAAAGGGATGATAGCCCTACCTGGTTTGATTAATTCCCACACGCACCTGAGCATGACGTTTTTCCGTAATTGGCAAGACAATGTGGCCCATCTCCATGATTGGCTTACTAAAATATGGCCTATCGAAGAAAAGTTGGTCTATGACGATGTCTTGACAGGATCCTTGCTCGGAATAGCCGAATCGATCATGGCTGGCACGACATGCTTTTCAGATATGTATTTCTTTGCTCCTGCCACGTGTGAAGCGGTATTGGCCACCGGAATCAAGGCGAACATCGGATTGACGATGTTCGGAGACCTGCGCTCAAGTGAAGCTCGGGTCGCAGATAATTGGCTGTTACTTGAAGATTATAAGAAACGATCTGATAGAAGGATTACCATTGATATCGCTCCCCATGCGCTCTATACATGCAGTGGAGAGACGTATCGCTATGCATCCAAATTTGCAGCAGATAATGGATGCAGGTTACACACACATGCCAGTGAAACAAAGAAGGAAGTCGATGATTGTAAGGCGGTTCATGGCTGTTCGCCGATTGAGTATCTAGATCGCTTGAACTGTCTTGGTGCTACTACCTATCTAGCCCATTGCGTCCACGTAGATGACCATGACATGGATCTCATCGCCAAACGAGGCAGCCATGTTATCCACAACCCGAGCAGTAATTGTAAATTAGCCAGCGGCGCAGCTCCTATCACCAGATTATTGGACCGTAAGGTATCGGTCGCATTGGGTACTGACGGAGCGTCATCGAATAACAGCCTGGACATATTCCAGGAGATGCGACTTGCAAAAATGCTCAGCTCCCTAAGAGAATCAAACCCTCAATCGATGGAACCTTATGACATACTATACATGGCAACCGTAGGTGGTGCTGAAGCACTCGGCCGGCTTGATGAGTGCGGAACGCTAGAAATCGGAAAGGATGCGGATATCATTCTCATCGATACGGACACACCGCATCTCACTCCTTTGAACGATCCGTTTTCAGCAATGGTATTTGCTGCAACATCCAGTGATGTGGACACGACGATTTGTCGGGGTAAAGTGTTGATGCGGCATCGCAAACTGTTGACAATCGATACGAAAAAAGCAATCGATAGTGCAATCGCTCATTGGAGCGATATTACCGAACGGCCATAACATAATCTGGAGGATCCATGGACGAGACATTCATCACGCTTGAATTCAGAAAAGGGATTTTGCATCTGATTGATCAACGGCTTCTCCCTGTCAAAGAGGAAATGTTTCTATGTTCTGATTATCGTGATGTAGAGTTTGCCATCCGCGATATGGTGGTACGCGGTGCTCCGGCAATCGGGGCGACGGCTGCCTATGGAGTTGTGTTGGCCGCGATGGAATATGCAGACGTGTTTGATTCATCTAAAGAAGCCTTCAGAGTAGAATTACAAAAAGCCTGTGATGTGCTCGAAGCATCTCGCCCGACCGCGGTGAATCTCGCCTGGGCTCTTCGCAGGATGCTTTCCAAGTACGATTCAACTTCATGCTCATCAGCAGCACAAATGATTGGCGTCCTCCACCAAGAAGCGGATGCTATCCGTTCTGAAGATATCGCCACTAACAAGGCGATGTCGAAAATCGGCAACGAGATTGTTCCGCCTAATGCGACAATCCTTACACACTGCAATACCGGTGCATTGGCCACTGCCGGCTGGGGAACAGCTCTTGGAGTCATCAAGGAGGCTCATTACAGCAAAAAGAATATTTTCGTCTATGCTGATGAGACCAGACCTCGCTTTCAGGGAGCACGGCTGACCGCATGGGAACTCATGCAAGCCAAGATTCCTTCAAAACTGATTTCTGACAGTGTGGCTGCTACTCTCATACGCGACGGGTGCATCGACTTGGTACTCCTGGGAGGAGACAGGGTCGCGGCAAACGGTGACGTATGCAATAAGATTGGGACCTTCATGCTAAGTGCGTTATGTAAGTTGTACGGAGTTCCGTTTTATAGCGTGGTACCCGTTTCGACGATCGACTTCTCGATAGCCAGCGGTGTCGATATTCCCATTGAAGAACGCGAAGCGACCGAAGTCACCCATCCCGGAGGTGTACAAGTGGCACCTAACGGAGTCGAGGTGTTTAATCCTGCGTTCGATGTTACTCCGCATCAACATCTCACAGGCATCATAACAGAGGTTGGTATCATTTATCCTCCGTTTAAAGAACATATCGAACAGATCCGCCTCTCCTTGGTCAGGTAAGAACATGGAATACCTGAAAACCTCTTTTTTGGTTGTCTTCCCGATCTTCGTCAAACTCGCCCTGGGCTATGGTTTGCGACAGACAAGAATCCTAGGCATCCAAACTTTTAAGGAAATGAACAATGTTACTTTCCGTGTATTTCTTCCGGTATTGCTTTTTTCGAACATCTATAACGCCGACATCTCCGAAAGCATCAAAACAGATTTGATCGTATATGCAATATCAGCATTAATTGCGATTTTCATATTCTTCATGGTCGTCATTCCTCTTCTGGAAAAAGATAATCGTAAACGTGGAGTACTCGTCCAAGCGAGTTGTCGGAGCAATTTCATTCTTTTTGGTATCCCCGTTGCAGACAGTCTTTACGGAAAAGGAAGTTTAGGGGCCGCAAGCATAGTCGGAGGATTTCTGGTTCCGGTAATCAACATTCTGGCCGTTATCAGTTTGGTCTATTTCCAAGGTAGTAAGCCAAACGTAAAATCGATGATAAAAGGTATAATGACGAATCCGATTATCCATGCAGCGTTCGCAGCAGCGATTTTTGTAGTCACCGGGATAAAAATCCCACCAATATTTGAAAAAATCATCGCAGAAATAGCAATGATCGCAACCCCGATAGCGTTGATAGTCCTCGGAGGATCTGTTTCATTTTCCACGGTCGGTCCAAATCTTAAACAACTGATCCTAGGCGTTACGAACAAATTGATCATTGTCCCGCTGATCGGCGTGACTGTCGCAATCCTTTTCGGATTTCGCCAATCGGATCTCATCATCCTCTTGGCGCTTTTTGCAAGCCCGACAGCCGTTTCTTCTTATGCGATGGCCAATCAAATGGGAGGGGATTCTGAACTGGCGGGGCATTTGGTAGTGTTTGCAACAGCATTATCGATGCTCACACTCTTCTTATGGATCTTTGTCCTGCAATTAATCGGTGTTGCTTGAATATTTTTTGCATAATTATACATTGCGGTAATGATAAATATACACCGCTATAATTTTAGTTAATCCGCAATTTGATGATATTTATAAAACAATCTCACATGCTTGTAACGGGATTCGTGTAATTATGTCCTTATCGGGCCTACTTTACCAAGCTAAAAATGGTTGATATAGTCGCCTATCAAATAGGAGAAAATATTATGCACGAAATCACTGCCGATACGTATGCGAAGATTCGAAAGACTGATCCCGATCAGATCGAATTCCACCAAGCTGTCAATGAATTTCTTGAATCGGTTGACAAGATAATCTTTGATTTGCCTCACATCGTGCATCATAAAATCCTGGACAGGATGATCGAACCTGAACGGGTTATCATGTTTAGAATTCCTTGGATCGACGATCAGGGAGACTTGCAGGTTAACCGCGGCTTCAGGGTCCAGATGAACAGTGCCCTCGGTCCTTACAAAGGGGGATTACGATTTCATCCTTCGGTAAACCTTAGCATCATGAAATTCCTCGCGTTCGAACAAGTACTAAAAAACAGCCTTACCGGGTTGCAAATCGGGGGAGGCAAAGGCGGAAGCGACTTTGATCCCAAGGGTAAGAGCGACGGTGAGGTGATGCGGTTCTGTCAATCGCTGATGATCGAACTCAGCCGTCACATCGGTGAAGATACAGACGTCCCTGCTGGTGATATCGGTGTCGGTGCTCGTGAAATTGGGTTTTTGTTCGGACAATTCAAACGCTTGCAGAACCGCTTTACGGGTGTTCTGACTGGCAAGGGGCCCGCATGGGGAGGTTCTTACATCCGACCCGAAGCCACCGGGTACGGCTTGGTCTATTTTGCAGCTGCCATGCTTCAAGATCTCAATCAGACATTCGAAGGAAAAACATGCCTGGTATCCGGAAGTGGAAACGTTGCCCAATATACGGTGGAAAAGCTCAACGCATTGGGAGCGAAAGTGATTACCCTATCCGACTCGAGCGGTTGTATCTACGACCCGCAGGGAATCGATGCCGAGAAATTGGCCTATGTGAAAACATTGAAAAACATTGCTCGTGGCCGAATCTATGAATATGCCGAACATTTTAAGAGTTCGACCTATTATCCGCGCAGAGGGAGCGAATCAAACCAAGTATGGGATTTCAAGGCCGATTGTGCATTTCCATGCGCGACTCAGAATGAAATTAACGAACTGGATGCGAAACACTTGGTATCTAACGGTGTTCGTTTGGTTGCCGAAGGAGCTAATATGCCCACTACCATTCAGGGAGTGAAGATTCTGCAAGACAATGGGATTCTGTTTGCCCCGGCAAAGGCTGCCAATGCCGGAGGGGTCGCAGTCAGTGGCTTGGAGATGGCCCAGAACAGTTCCCGTATCCAATGGACCCGCGAAGCTGTAGATCAACAGCTTCAAAAAATCATGAAAGGAATCCACAATACCGCGATGCAGGCTTCTGAGCGCTATAGCACGAAAGGAAATCTTGTTGATGGGGCGAACATAGCGGGATTCTTGAAAGTCGCCAACGCGATGGTCGACCAAGGTTATGTATAAGAGCGATCTATCGTCCGATACATGCTCGCTTGAAGGGTAAGCAGCTCGGGATCATCCAGTTTTCGTTCCAGTTGCTTGCCTTCAACAGACAGTTGTGCAGTCACATGTGCGGGAAGATCCGATAACAACACTATCTGATCGGCTGCCAACACGGCTTCCGTTGTCTCGTGGGTGACGAATAACACCGTGCGTCGATCGCTTTGCCATAACTGTAAAAATGAATCGAGCAAACCGCGTCTCCTGCTATAATCGAGACTCTGGAACGGTTCATCCAGGAGCATCAACCGAGCAGGATAGGCAAAGGCACGGGCTATGGCGACTCGTTGGCGCATTCCCCCTGACAACTCATCAGGAGTAAATCGGGCAAAGCTTGACAACCCTACCAACTCGAGCATATGCATGGCCCTGTCATGGCGCTCTGCTGGGGTACTCATCATGTTCCTTAACACTAATTCGACATTTGAGTACACGCTCTTCCAAGGCAACAACCTCGGTTCCTGAAAGAGAAAAGAAATCTGGCCTTTTTCAGTATCATCCAGTTCAATAGCTCCACTGTCAGGACTTTCCAGTGAAGCAATGATACGCAACAAGGTTGTTTTCCCACACCCCGAAGGACCCATGAACACGGTGATAGATCCCGGTGGAACGGTACATGTGATATTGTCTAGCACCTTGATGGGCTGACCATCTTTATAAAATGTTTTTGACAAACCGACTATATTCATTGTCCGGTACCTGCCATCGTCATATTCGAAGCAAGTTTTTTATGGGACATGCGTTTGATCTGTTTCGGCAAACGCAGTCCGGCCTCAAAAAGAATGTCTGTGGCGACTGTTAAAAAAACTGCAATGAGCGTCCACGCCAACACCCTGTCGGTTTCCAGATTTACTTGTGAAAGCTGCATTCTTGATCCCACTCCGTAGCGAGGAACCGTGAGCACTTCGGCTGCGATCACTACTTTCCAGACCATGGATAAAGAAGATTTGGCACCGGTGATGATATGGGGTGCCAACGATGGAATCGTTAGATGGAGCAATCGGTCTTTTTTCGTCAATCCGTAGATTTTGGTCATCTCTTCAAGTTTGCTTGATATGCTGCGCACTCCGTTGACGACCTGGATGAACATGATTGGAAATCCCATGAGAAAGGCTGAAAAAAGAGGAACGGTTGCGCTGGTGAACCAAATAAATGCCAGTAGGATCACCGCCATCACCGGTGTTGCCTTGCAGACTGCCAATAACGGTTTTAGGAATTGGTGCACATGTCTTGAATACCCAGCAGCAATTCCCAACAGGGTTCCGGTGACCAGGATGATCACGAAGCTTTCAAATGCCCTCAGAACCGTTGCCCATATATTCAAGGCAAACGGTGAAGAGCCTAAGATTTCCCATAGTGCCATGAGGGTTTTTGCAGGACCTGGCAGGATCACCTGAGCATGTACGAGCAATGCCACGATATGCCATCCGAACAAGAATACGAGGATGGCGATCAGCAGCACTAATTTAGTAGTCCAAGTAGAATGATTCATCGGGTATCGCACCGCCAATTGATTGTGGGTCGAACCAATAGAGGTTCGTTAGGTAATCTGCCAAAGCCATTTTACCTTCGGTCACCGGACGAAACACGAGATTACATCTCGGAATCGCACCGATTGCCAGCGAGGCCTTCATGATTCCTGCCTGTTCGATCATGGCACCGGCTTGTTCCGGATCGGCAATGACCCATTGTACCGAATCTTTAACAGCTTCGAGCAACATGGCTAGTTGCTCGGGATGCCGGGAACTGAATTTGTCAGATACGACCAAGACTGTCATTGGATAATTAGCTGAACCGGTGAGCAACGTCCAAAGATACTGAACGTCCACCAACGTCCTGATGTTATGTTCGCCGGTCAACGCGACCGAAACAAACGGTTCGGGCAGAAGGGCAAATTCAACTTTCTTGGCAATGAGCATCTGTACCAGTTGGGCAGGTGCTGCGATGCTGTAATCGAGTAGTACATCTGTCTCGGGATCGAAACCCAAGGCTTGGATAAGTAAACGAGCCATTTGATCGGGGGTACTGCCGGCACCGGGGATATGGATGGTCTTTCCAGCCAGATCTTCGATATTTTGTAATGTATAATCGGTTCCGAGGAGCATGAGCATCCCCTCGCCTACCGTGGCAGCGACTCGTATGGGAACGCCTTTGTTAAACAGGTTTGCCGCTACATTCGTCGGTAACGCCGCGACATCGATTTCACCGTTGGTCAGCCTGGCTATCACTTCGGCAGGTGACGGGTATACCGAAAGATTGACCGCCACACCATCTTTGATGATTCCATCGTTGCGATTCAACCCTATACTGCTGAAACCGCTCGGTCCTTGCATTACCGCCATATTTATTGTGAATGGTTCTTTTTGAAGTTCGGCCGCACCTTTGGCGAATGTAAACGAAACCGTAACGACACACAAACAGACGGTTATGACAACCGCCTTGATAAGAGTATTGCATCTTCTCATCTGGTAACCTCGTTTTACTGGAATAGCGGGTCCAGCATCCCTGTCATTTATTTCACCGTTATCCTGAAATACCGTTTTTTACCGGCTTTCAGTAACAGCTCTCCGTCTTGGATCCATTTCGAATCGATAACTTGTTTGATATCGGTGATTTTTTGTTCATTGATTGTAGCTCCGCCTTGTTCAACCAATCTCCTTGCATCTGAATTCGTCTTACACAATTCGGTCATTGAAAACAACTCAAGCGCTCCGATGCCTTCATCAAGCTTTGCTTTGTCCAACTCAATTGATGGAAGCCCTTCTTTGGCAACTGGCATCCCCGCTGAGAACACGGCCTTTGCCGCTTGTAGTGCTTTTTCCGCTTCTAGTTCCCCATGAATAATCTTCGTCTGTTCGTATGCAAGCCGCTCTTTCGTTTCGTTGATATTAATCGTGGCCTTATCGTACCCTTCGATTTCTTCGAGCGAAAGGAAAGTAAACAATTTCATGAATTTGATGACATCCTCGTCGTTCACGTTTCTCCAATATTGGAAGAAGTCATATGGACTAAAGAGTTCAGGATCAAGGAAGACCGCTCCTTTTTCACTCTTGCCCATTTTCTGGCCGTCTGATCGTGTAATCAAATTGAACGTCAATCCGAAACATTCAGATCCTTCGATCCTTCTGATAAGTTCAATACCTGCGACGATATTGCCCCATTGGTCATCCCCTCCGATTTGTAGCCGGCACTGTTCATTCCGGTATAACGTAAGGTAATCGAATGATTGGAGCAATTGATAATTGAATTCAATAAATGAAAGACCCCGTTCGAGACGTTGCTTGTAGCTTTCGAATGTCAACATCCGGTTGACTGAGAAATGGCGTCCGATATCACGCAAGAATTCGATATAGTTGAGTGTGCCCAACCAATCGTAATTATTGAGCATGATGGCCTTCCCCTTCGGAGGTTCCGGTTGTTCACTGAAATCTACCACCGTACCCAATTGCTCTTTCAAAGCAGCGCTATTACTCCGGATTTCCTCGACGCTTAGCATTTTGCGCATTTCGGTTTTACCAGAAGGATCGCCAATCATCGCCGTTCCGCCGCCTACCAGCGCTACGGGACGATGACCGGCATTCTGCATATGATGCATCGCGAAAAACGGCACCATGTGTCCGATATGGATACTCCGACCGGTCGGATCCACGCCGAGATAGAATTTCACCGATTCTTTATCCATCAGGTCACTCAACGCCTCAAAATCAGTACACTGTTTGACAAATCCCCTATCTATCAGTACCTGCAATGCAGAATTCATTGCTTACTCCTCGATTCGTTTATATTGTTTCGTTTCTCGTTTGATCGTGGTAACCAGATCGGTTATGGTAACGCGAATCTGTTCCATCGAATCTCTGAATCTCAGCGTTACGGTGTTATCCTGAAGAGTCTGGTAATCGACCGTCACGCAATATGGGGTCCCGATTTCATCCATGCGCCGATATCGCCTGCCGATCGCACCGCTGAGATCAAAGAATGTTGTGAAATCTTCACGAAGATCCAATTCGAGTTTCTTGGCAAATTCACCCAACCCGTCTTTTTTCACCAATGGTAAAACCGCCACAGTCACAGGAGCCAATGCGGGATGGAAATGAAGCACGGTCCGCATATCCCCATCGGGTAGTTGTTGTTCCTCATAGGCATCGCTGAGAGCCATCAATACATTTCTCGTCAATCCGGCAGAAGTTTCCACCACATACGGGATATAACGTTCTTGGGTTTCTTGGTCCAGATACGCCATATCCTTGCCGCTGAACTTTTGATGTTGTGTCAGATCGTAATCGGTGCGGTTGTGTACGCCTTCAAGTTCTTGCCATCCCATCGGGAACAAGAATTGGATATCGTAGGCATCCTTTGCGTAGAATGCCAATTCATCCTCTCCATGACGGTGCCAACGTAATGCAGCGGGACGGATGCCCATCTTATGGTAGAACGTCATCCGTTGATCACGCCAATATGAGAACCAATCGTCATCACTTCCAGGTTTGCAGAAGAATTGCATTTCCATCTGTTCGAATTCGCATGAACGGAAAATAAAGTTTTTGGTAGTGATTTCGTTACGGAAACTTTTTCCTACCTGCGCAATCCCGAAAGGGATCTTTACGCGACTGCTTTGAACAATATTCTTAAAATCAACATAGATTCCCTGTGCGGTTTCCGGACGGAGATACACAATCGAAGCATCGTCATGGACCGGCCCGATATGAGTCGAGAACATGAGGTTGAAGTTTCTTGGTTCGGTAAACGAACCTTTTGTCCCACATACCGGACATCCGGCGGTCAGATCAATCTGATCAGACCTGAACCGGCTCTTGCATTGTTTGCAATCGACCATCGGGTCGGTAAAATTTGACACATGCCCGCTGGCTTCCCACACTTTGGGATGCATCAATATCGAGGCATCCAATCCGACGATGTCGTCATGGATCTGAGTCATCTCCTTCCACCAAAAATCCCTGATATTGTTCTTAAGCTGGACCCCTAGCGGACCATAGTCATACGCTCCGGTGAGCCCTCCGTATATTTCACTTGATTGATAGATAAATCCACGTCGCTTGCATAAAGACACCAGTTTGTCCATTGTAACATCTGCCATGTTCAGTTCCCCATTTGATGCGAAAGTATTGTAACTGCCCGCTCCAGGCGTAGCAGCGCCGTATCGAGACCGAGGAGACGGATTGAATCAAATAGCGGAGGGCTTACGGTACTTCCTGTCACCGCAACGCGAATCGGCATGAAGATTCCGTTGATCTTGATTCCCATCTCATTAGCTATCGAGACAATTTCCTGTTCCAACTCTTCATCAGGTCGTGTCCCTATGCGTTTGACTATCGGCAATGCTTTTCGTAGAGCCCTAACCGTAGTAGCAGCGTCTTGGTTTTTTGGTAAGAGTTCTTCGATCTTCGGTGCCGGAAGGTCCTTGAAAAGATATCTGGTCATATCAACCACATCTGAAAGAACCTTCAGACGTTCTTTGACGATCGGAACAATTTTTTCAATTAACGATACGTGCTCCTGCTCGGGAGGATCTGAAACGAAGGAAGCTTGTATCAGATACGGAGTCAGCAATTGTGCCAATTCGCTATCGCTTTTTGCTCTGATATACATACCGTTGTACCAATCAAGCTTCTTATAATCAAACACACCCGGGGCTTTGTTGATTTTTTCCAACGTGAAGAGTGTTTCAAGTTCGTCTTTCGTGAAAAATTCCTTCACGCCATCATAAGACCACCCCACCATGCTCACATAATTGGTCAAAGCTTCCGGCAGATATCCCTTCTCCCTGAACTCTTTCACCGAAGTGGAACCATGCCGTTTTGAAAGCTTTTGCCCGTCTTTACCCATCACCATCGGAAGATGACAGTATGTGGGGACCTTCCAGCCAAAAGCTTCATAGAGAAGCACATGCAAAGGTCCCGAGGGAATCCACTCTTGGGCACGCATGATATGGGTAATTTTCATGAGATGATCATCAATCACGTTTGCCAGGTGATAAGTGGGAAACCCATCCGATTTTAGTAGCACGGGGTCGGGATTAACATCACGGTTCTTGCGAGTGATATCACCCATCAGGACATCGTGGAACGTGGTACTGCCTTCTAAGGGGACTTTCAATCGGATGACCGGCTTGATACCTTGATCTTCATATCGCGTGCGTTGTTCGGCGGTAAGATTCCGACAATGCCTGTCATATCCCTGTTCCTTGGATTTTGCCGCGGTCTGTGCTTCACGTAGTTGAGCCAATCTACTCTCCGAACAATAACACGGATAAGCTTTCCCATCGTCCACTAATTTTTTGGCATATTCTTGATACAGGCCAAAGCGTTCGCTTTGGATATACGGACCATGAGGGCCACCTACCAACGGGCCTTCATCCCATTTCACTCCGAGCCATCCGAGAGTATCGTACAAATCCTGTAGAGCTTCTGGTGTCGACCGGCCTTGATCGGTATCCTCGACTCGCAGGATAAACACGCCATGTTGGCTTCTGGCGAAGAAATAGTTGAACAGCGCAGTTCTTACTCCGCCGATGTGTTGCAAACCCGTCGGTGACGGAGCATAGCGGACTCTCACATCCATTGGGAACATGCCTCCTTGCATCCTGGCTCAATATGGCCAGTTGCTTCAGTTTTATAGTAAAAAGGGAAAAGTGGCAACAACCGAGTGCTTACTGAAGGCCGGTATTTGACGATGTGCGTGTATTATTCCCATAATTTTCAATTTTGAAAGGATCATAGTGAATTCCGAGATAGCGAGAATATGGATGTATAAACGCAGCATTGTAACCGGAGGATACTTATTGATCATGAGGATGGCCAAACCACCCTACCGTCCGTTCCATCGCTTCTTCGCGGGAATCTTCGTCTTTATCGTAGGGAATAAGGTGTGTTCCTTTGGGCAGATGGACCCATTGGTTGTTGCCCTTACCCTCCTTTACCACCATGGTCCCCGCTTCCTGTGGAATCACCGCATCCTTGCCACCGGTAAAGACCAATATGTCATTGGATAATGAAGAAAGCACTCGGGCAGCTTCAATCCTGATCAGATCAAGTTGATGAACCTGTTTCGGGTAAATCCATGACCAATACTCACTACCGAGAAACACATCATCGTCTTGATCTCGTTCATCAAAAAATGGATAACTCGGATCGGGAGCCCATTCTTTACGCTTACGCGAAACAAACTTGCTCAAGATTTTTATTGTGTTCGAGGGCAATGTCGGGAGTGTGAGGGCCGGAGCATAAAGGACGATGTTCTCAATCGGTCGGCGTGAGGCCACCACTACTGCGATCGCTCCACCCATAGAGTGCCCGATCAAATGAATCTTCTTATAACGGTCTCTTACAGAATCAACAACACGCAAGGCTTCGCCTATCCAGTCATCGGCTCCCGTTTTCATGAAATCACGGCCATTTGTGCCATGGCCGGGATAACGCGGGACCATCACATCGAATCCGGCTTCGAATACACGTTTCGCAGGCAATGCGAGTTCTCCGGGGTAGCCTGTGAATCCATGAAGGCCTACCACCATTGATTCAGGACGTTCATCATGAAAAAATCCTATTGGTTTCGCACATGCGCGTACGATGGGATTTTGAACTGTTTTCATACTATTTGACTCCGTTATGTCTCGCTGAGGACGTTCAACAAATCGATCCGGCTTCTTACCTGCATCTTTGCATAGATGTTCGCAACATGATTGTTCACGGTGTTTACCGAGATGTCAAGCTTATCGGCGATTTCCTTATTTGTCTTGCCTTCTTTGATGCCGACTATCACTGAGAATTCACGTTCGGTTATGTGATATGGTTCCAAATTGTCCAAGGTCAGCATTTTTTGGATGACTTTGGGAATCTTTCTGAAATAGATAAATAGATAGACCAAGATTATGATGGAAAAAGCCATGAAATAAAGTGGATAGCTTATATATCGGACTCTGGGGACGAACACGCTGACTATGAGCAGCGGCATCATGACGAACGATAAGATAATAATAGCCTGGCACACGGTCCGTACATCATGCCTGGAGATGGTTTTCAAACTTTTAATGATTAGTCCGATGGCAAAAAAGATAACCAGACAGAACACGATTACCATCCATGAACCCAACGATGTGATATTTTCGAAAATCATGCCAAGAACGGATAGTGCGGTATAGCCTGCTGCCACAATGAAGAAGAATGCTTTAAAAGGATTGCGCCAAGGTTGTGCGATCACCCATGTCGTGAAGTATGGAATGAACACCATGAGAAAGCTTACATTGGCAGCAAGCAAACCCCGCAATACGTATGATAAAATAATTCCCACCGTGTCGCTGACAAAAATATCAACAAATAGGTTGAGTACCTGCAAGACGATTGCCAACAGCAACGATGAATGGAAGATGATAAAATATTTCGTCCACTCGTATGATTCCCGGATATGGAACACCACGGAGAGCACCATCGTCATGCACCCCGTAGCGAAAGCAAACATATAGAGAAGAATCGTTAAGCCTTGTTCAAGATCTGCTATCACTTCTTCAATCCGATGAGTTTTTGATTATGAGAAACATCGGCGAGCCCACAGTACGAGGTAATCTCGTTGAGTAATTTTACCATATTCGTAGCCTGCAATCCACCATTTCTGCGCTCTACCAAAGAATTGTAAGTACCTGCGTTGACAACTGCCTGAGCTTTCAGAGGAAAGAGCTTGAGATGCAAGGAGCTTCCTTCGTTGAGCAAATACTCGGAACCTGAACTGAATTTCGGCAAATGACCTCGAAGCGAGTTCTCGATGACCTTATTATCAGTGATCGGCAATCGCGGTGTCTGGATGTGAAGCAGATACCATAACGGTAATCCAGGATTGTTCCACGCCAAACCAATTTTCTTTATTCTTGCTGTTTCCAAAGCACTGCGTAGTTGGTCTAATGTCGCTTCGAACGCATCGAATCCGTATAAAGCCCACACCGAATCGAACTTCCCTGCGGTTCGAAGTTTCGCTGCGATTGAAATCAGGCTTTCCAATGAGTCGGCATGTTCAGCCCATCTCACCGTGAGGTTGGTATAACGACAATCTTTTCGCATTTGAGAGAAGTACAGCGCTTCGGCCTCCGTTGAAGTCACGATAAGCATCGCCTTCTTCGGTTCCTGGTGAATTTTTTTTCTTTTCATATTCATCGCTCCTTCTTCTCAGCATCCGTAAAACTGAATTCGCTGGTGATGGGTAATGCACCGAACGCGCCGTTCATATACAATTGCTCGGTCCGCTCCTTCGATCTTGAGAACTTGAAGTCGGCAAGACTGTAATACACTGTTGCCGATTCTTTGTCCTTTTCAGCAAACCATATCGCATCACGCCGTAACAGGCCGTCACGAAGCAAGGTCGGGTTGCAATCGACTGCCAATACCTGAGAGCCATTGTTCACATTGCCTGTCTCGAATACGCTTACCAGATGCTCGAGAGCGTTCGGGTGGAGCAACATGCCAAAGTCATCGATAATGAGACACCGTTTTTCAATAAGACTTTCGAACAATGCCATTGCAATGCTTGTCAATCGTCGCAGGCTCAGAGATTCGTTGGAGAAATATGATGCATAATGTTGGTTTACATTGGTGTGCACGAAGATCAACTTTTCTTCTTGGGTGCGGACATCACGAATATCGGTAATGTCGATACTCCATAGGAAATCAATCAATTGCTTCTTCCAACCGGGATGTTTGTTCAATTGTTCGACAATCAATTTCTCGCTCTGAGTCGATAATCCGAACGGTAAAAGCATCAATGAGTCACTGAACCATTCATACAACGGAATCAATGTGGAACTTCCCTTGCGGGCAGTAGCACTGAGGTATAGCTGTTGACATGTTATCTTTGGGACCATTCGTTTTTTCTCACCCCTGAAAAGCTTACCCCACCGATAATGATATGTGAACTCTTTCGTATCGCCATCGACTAATTTGCGTTCATACATCAATTTCTTGGATCGTCCGACGATATGATACAACGATTCCTCATACACTTTTTCCCGGTCAGCGACAAAGGTGAACCGTCCTACTATCGGCAAATTGTTCTCTTCGTCGATTCCCAGGACGATATTGAGTATCATATGGGCAGGACCGCCTTTCACCTCAGAGTAAGCAAAGGAAGTTCCCGCAAGAAGTTGCAATGGATTCTCAACTTCCTCGGGTGAAACAATTATCGCCCTCAGTGTTTCAAGAGCACGGACCATCGTACTCTTTCCGGCCCCGTTCGGACCGATGATCGCACAGGTTTTGATCACTTTTAATTTTTCCGAAACTTTCACTACCTTCGATTCAGGAAGCCGATTGTCTTTCACAGCTTCAAACGAAATAGTTTGCGGTGACTGCACCGATCGGAAATTGGAAACCGTCAAATCCAGCAGCATACGCTTTCCCCCTATTGGATTCTCTCATCATCGATGAACAACGAGTTCATCTTTGCTGAAATATCCGGATATCTACGCAAAAGGGTTGCCAATTTTTCAGGTACCCCCGTATTCCCATGATTATCGCCTGCGATGACGTCGATCATTCCTGAATTAATCCATTTCGCAGCCGCACCAGATTCCACTCCATCGACATTGCACTGGAAATGGACACCCAGTTCCTTTATCTTCTTCGCCAACGGATCCTTTGGAGAAAACCATTGGTACCGTTCCACATGAGCCAATATTACATGGTATCCACGCTTGAGCAATATGTAATTATAATGCTCGAGAAATAATGGCTTGGTATAATAATCCAACTCGACCAACGCAAATCGTGACATGAACGGTAATATATGTTCCGGATGGATACTTCCGATAAATATCTCACTGCCAAGAAAAAGCTTCAATCCCATTTTGGCAGCTTCTTCGGCAGCCCACTGGTACATCAAACGAATATTGGCAGTCCGCGTAGAGACATAGGGGTTGTAAAGATGTGGAGTTACCACCACTCGATCAAACCCGGCCTGTTTGTAAGCACCCAACACCGAAAGGCATTGTTCTTTGCTTTGCACTCCGTCATCCACAAAAGGTAGAAGGTGCGAATGAATCTCAATCAAGCCCATCTATGCAACCTCATGGGGCGATTATACCCTGTTTCGCCGATTTGTTGAAGAATTTTCTAGGGATACTCATGAAATAGGATATATTCTAGTATTCAATCATTTCTTGGCTACTGATTTTTTGTTCGTGCCAATGGTGTTTGATTTGTATGATTTCACTCACCATATCAGCTAAGTCAACCAATTGTTGAGGAGCTTTTCGACCGGTAATCACCAAATGAGGGAAGTTTTTTTGCGATCGACGCATGGCCAAATACGTAATTACTTCATCAATTTGTACATAGCCGAGATTCAACGGATAGGTAAATTCATCTAGAACGATGAGATCATAGGTCGCACTTTCTATCCATGTTTTCACCGTCTCCCATCCTTGAAAACACACCGCCCTGTTTGCCTCGTCATTACCTTTTTCCCAGGTAAAACCAACTCCGAAATTCCTCCAGGTTATTTGTAATGATTCGGCAAAATCCTTTTCTCCTGTGTTAACTTCTTCACTTTTGATGAATTGAGCGACAGCACAGCGGCCATGATGGCCCAAGGCTCTGAATAGAGTCCCCATGGCCGCACTGGTTTTTCCTTTGCCATCACCAGTATATAGAAGGATGAGTGCACTTGAATTCATAATCTAGAAACCCATCTGAGTTTCAGCTCTCTTTTGGTCTTCTGCCCTCTGGCGCATCTTTAACAACATGCCATACACATTCGAATTTCCGCTTCGACGGTAGACTTGGTCCATGAGAGCGATCCCTTCGTCGATATCGCCTAGAGCTTCCATGAGCAATGCGGCATTATACCCTGAAGGAATATGTTGGCTTTTGTTCCACTCTTCGATGAAAGCTTCCTTGGCAATACCAAGATTACCTCGACGTACCTCTTCCCAGGCGAATTCGAGTCTGGAAATTTCCGGCTTGTTCGGCATCAGGCTCAAATAGGAAGTCTCCCATCGGGGAGCTATCGAATAGACCAATGGATCGATGATCTCATCCAACATCGATTCTATCCACGGTTGTAACGAAGGAGCTACGTAGCCGGTCAACGGTTTTCCGGTAAGATCATAGGTCCGTTCTCTTCTCACCGTCTGGGTCTTGCTGAGAACGGAGCGACCTGTTCTTACGTCAGTGATTTCATACGTGAAGGTGACCGCGACCTTCTGCATGAGATGGTATGTCTTGACTATATGTTTCTCAGCAGGATTGAGCACGGCTCCGGTAACGGGATGCACAGTCACAAGCATCTCTTTTTCAATAGCGTAGATGTACTCTTCAATGTCCATGAAGTCGATACTATTAGTAAATAACGCCGTAATGCCATTACGGGTAAACATTTCAGCTGTCGTGTATCCGAGATTCTTACCCTTGATGATGGTATCGGTCTGAGCGGGAGGCAACACCGTGAAGTAGTCGGTGTTATTCAAACCCCTTAAGATTTCATTTGTCACATAACGGGCTACCTGGCTTTCTGTAAAATAACCGAATCCGGTCGCAATCTTATAACCGGAGTTCCCCGTGTAATCCCTCACGGTACTCGGTGGGTATCCGAGGAAACCAAAATTGTAGGGTTCGGTGCTTGCCAGCGCTACACCGCGATAGTCGGACATGTCGATTTGAGCAGGCACAAGATGACGGACTCTTACAGTTGTCGCACAACCGGCTAACAACACGACTCCAAGAACGATCAATACAATGACTAATGTCGAAGCCAAGCGATGTTTCATCGGTTTCCCTCCCTTTGATTCTGAATCAGACCGTTTGGAGAATCTTTTCTGAGTTGAATAACAATGAAACCAAACGTACTCCAATAGCAGCATAAGCAAGATTGGCCACGAAGGCAATCAATACATGTAAAATCGAACCCATCCCCATGAACACTTCCTTGAATACAAAGATAGTGTTCACATAAGGTACGAAAAATAATGCTACATTTTTTGATGGATCCATATACATCGTCATGACTCCGACCAACACGACCACCAGGTACATCGGCATGACATAGGTATTGGCTTCCTTGACACTTTTGGCAAGGCTTCCCAGCAACGTTACCAATGCAGCGGTAAACAATGCTGTGGAAAGCAATCCCAACAATATCATCCCCAGGGTATTGAACGATAAAAGTTGAATTGAGATCTTACCGCCCCCACCGAATAGATTCGTGCCATTGGGCAATGACATTGAAATCAACAATCCTAAGAAAGTCGTGATAGCCGAGAGCGTCGAGACGGTCATGACATGGAGGATTTTACCCATTGCGATGGATGTTCTAGAAACTTGGTTAACCAAAAGAGCAGCCAGACTGCCCCGCTCTTTTTCACCCGCGGTCACATCCATCCCCGAACTCATCGAGCCAGCGAAGAGGAATATGATGAGGAAATAGGGAACCATCATAGCGAGCATGCTTCCGCCGGATTGTGCTTCTTCCGGAGCCAAGTCCACCCTGGTAACCGTGAGGGTTGTCAAATCATCAAAGCTCAGGCCATGGTCCGATAATTTCAATGCGGCGATCTGACGGTCGTACAACTGGAGTGCCGTACTGATCTGTTGCGCGGCATATTGGATCTTTTGGCTGCTAGAGTCATAGACCAATCGTATGGAAGCGGGATTACCCGGAACAAATCCGTCGGGGAAGAGTACCTGGACATCGGAAGATTCCGATGCTGACACCGTTTGATAATCGAGTAATGCATCGACAGATTCGAAAAACCGTCGGTCCGTAGTTCCTTCGATGTTGATACGGTAGATTGTCTCGACCGCCTCTTTTTGAATTGAACCAAGCACCGAACCCATTCCGATGAATATTATGGGCATCATCAATAGTGGCAATATGAACGTCGAAAATAGAGTTCTTTTGTCTTTTACCAGCGCACGAATTTCCTTTCGAAAGATTATCAACGCATCATGCATCATTGCGAACCTCCTGCAACGATACCAGATTGAAAAATAAGTCTTCTAGATTTGCTGCCTTATAGTCGGTAAGCAAAAGGTCCTTCTCACCGCTACAAAGCAGTTTCCCTTTGTGAATGATTCCGATCCTATCACATAATCGTTCCGCTTCACTCAGGACATGGGTGGACAAGATGACGCATTTACCGGCTTCTTTCGAGTCCTTGATAAAATCGGCGACTACTTTGACCGCCAAGATATCAAGATTACTGGTCGGTTCGTCAAATATGATTACATGCGGGTCATGGAGGATACTGACCGCAATCGCTGTTTTTTGGGACATCCCGGCAGACAGCTTGGCGATTTGTTTATCCAAAAAATCCTCCATCCCGAGTTGATTGGCGAGTTCCGCAATCCGTTTATTCAAAACTTTCGGTTCCATGTGGTTCAAAGCTCCGAAAAATTGCATCATCTCGCGACAACTGAGATGTCCCGACAATTTCATGTCCCCGGTTAAAAATCCGATTCTATTCCGTACCTCGGTTCCATGGGACACAACGTCATACCCGTCAACCGATACGGTTCCCACATCCGGTTTCAATAATGTAGCAATGGTTCGCAACGTGGTGGTTTTCCCGGCACCGTTTGGCCCCAACAATCCAAATACTTGCGAATCGAATGCTTCGAACGTAATGGCATCCAACACTTTTTTACTTATTTTTTTCGTAGTGAAACTCTTTGTGAGACCTTTGACTTGAACCATAGCCTACAGTGCTCCTTGTTCACTTGATATATGATGCATCGCAACGAGGAGGGCTTCGGTCATCCCAATCGAAGAGGCGATTCCTTTCCCCGCAATATCATACGCAGTTCCATGGTCAACACTAGTTCGTAAGAACGGTAGTCCCCATGTTACTGAAATCGTACGTTCAAAATCTAGTGTCTTAGTGGCGATATGGCCTTGATCATGATACAGCGAAAGCACTGCCCTGTATTTGCCGATCTTGCCTTGATGGAACACCGAATCGGCTCCGATGGGTCCGATTACCGCGATGCCCTCTTTCTGTGCTGCGCTAACAGCCGGTTCGACAGCCTTGATTTCTTCGTCACCGAAAAGCCCGTGTTCCCCACAGTGGGGATTGAGCCCTGCCACTGCGAGAGGTTTGTCCATCGCAAATGCATTGGAGCGGGTGATCGTATCGCAATCTCGGATGAATGAAAGGACACGGTCATAGGTCACCGCGTCGCATGCAGCACGCAACGATAGGTGTCGAGTCATGAAAAAGACTTTTAGGGTCAAGGTCTGGAACATGGTAACAGGGTTTGCCGTACCGGTTAATTCACCGAGGATTTCAGTGTGTCCGATCGATGCGATTCCAGATGCTCGCAGTGATTCCTTATGCAGCGGGGGAGTAACCAAGGCATGAGCGATAGTATTCCGGATAAGGCTGACGGCCTTAGCTATCGCTTGATAAGCGGCATTGCCGCACATCCCGCTTATCTTCCCGTAGGCGAACTTGTCCAAATCGACTAAAGGAAGATGGTAGAACACGACATCCAATCCTTTTTCCACAGCTTTCTCACATGACGTGTCATCTTCTACCACTTCGTCACAGATATACTGTACCGCACAATCGCTGGCGGTTTTTTCATACAAAAACTTATCCCCGACGATTACCAATGTAGCTTTTTGCGCTAAATCACCATGGGCAACCGACTTCAACACTATTTCAGGTCCTATTCCAGCCGGATCTCCCATCGGAACCGCCAACACAATCGCTCTTTTCATATCGACTCCTGGATTCTCTGCAGCTACTATAACAACATTATACCCATTGGTGCAAGCAAAGGATAAAACTGCTTTCTTTTGCAGCAATAATCGGATTGACAGAACGATTCAGTTCCCATACTGTAGAATTATACTGATCCGCTGTTGGAGGATACTGCCATGAAATACCGCGATGAAGATGAGTGGGAAGATAAATACTTCGATGACGATACCGAGGAAGATGAGGAATTTGAGATCGATGACGATGAATTTGATCCGAGTGATCTCGGCGAAGACGAAGATTATGAGGATTTTGAAGAAGAAGATGACGATCTTGATGGATTTTTTCTCGACGACGAAGAAACCGAAGTGATCGACGAAGATGACGAAGAGATTGATTTGGATGAGGAAGAATTCGAAGAAGAGGAACCCTTTGATTTTTAACACATGCTTTCAATGATATTTCATCACTCATGTGCGGGTCGGATTTTGTCCGATCCTTTTTTTTTGTTTTTTTCTTTTGTTTCTATTTACAGAAACATGCGAAAGGTGTATAGTCGCTCCAACCGGAAACGGAAGGGGGTGTGTATGAAAACGACTATTCGCATTTTATTACTATTAATTGTATGTTCACTTTTCATCTTACCAATGTCAGCACAAGGACTTGAAGAAGTAAAGAAACCAGATCAACTTAGGATTGGAATCTCGAAGATCGTCACTCACCAGGCTCTTGACGCCATCGAGAAAGGCATTCGTGATTATCTTGGAGAAAATGGAATAAACGCTGTCTATGATGTGCAAAGTGCGAACGGAGAGGTGACCGCGGCTATCCAGATTGCCCAGAAGTTCAAAAATGATAAGGTTGACATGGCCATAGGAATCGCGACGCCGACCGCTCAGGCCTTGGCTAACGTGCTGAAGGACGTACCTGTGATCTTCGGTGGGGTAACCGATCCGCTAGAAGCGGGGTTGGTACCGTCGTATGAGGCGAATGATGGAAATGTCGGTGGGGCGTCTGATTTAAATCCGGTATTTGACCAGGTAAAGCTGTTCAGTGAGATCACGGGAGCAAAAACTATCGGAATCGTATTCACAAGCGGAGAAGCCAATGGTGTTCAACTCAGGGACATGGTATTCGACAGTTGCCAGAAATTAGGTTTGAACTTTGTTGAGGCGGGGGTTTCAAACTCCGCTGAAGTGAAATCAGCAATTCTTTCCATCGCTAAACGCATCGACGGACTATACATAGGAACGGATAACACCGTCGTATCTGCAATTGCTTCGTTAAGTGAAGTGTGTGCCCACGAAGGGATTCCCTACTTCACCGCTGATCCCACAAGCGCTGAAGGATTGGATTTCTTCATGGTATGGGGATTCGATTACTACAAACATGGACGAAAAGCGGGAGAAGCGGCTTATCTGGTGCTGAGCGGACAGAAAACAGCCGGGCAGGTCGGTACATTGTTCTCAACCGATCCCCGAGATTTCGAATTATGGTTCAACCTCGATGTTGCCAAGCGCCTGGGAATCGATATCGACAAGGAATATATTGAATCAGCTGCAGTGCTTATTGAAGATGGGCAACGCGTCAATAAACCGTAGGCACACATCTGTATAATTTATGTATTTTTATGCAATCAAATGCATACTATATTTACAAACCAGGGGTAAACAGATTATAGTGAGCGAAACACGCTTTGGCACTGAAGGAGAAGTGAATATGAAAAAAATGTTTTTGATTTCTTTGACTATTCTCCTTGTCGGGATTCTGTTTATCTCTTGTGGGAAAAAACAGTCCGACGAGGTTCAGACACCTGCGGCAACCACCCAAACCACGGCATCTGCAGCAAAGGCTCCGGAAGCACAGGCTACGGTTCCGCTCATCGGAGTCTCGAAGATCATTACCCATGACGCACTCGATTCGGTTGAACAGGGAATACAGGATCATCTGGCTTCAAAGAATGTCCAGGTCCGCTATGACTGGCAGAATGCAAATGGGGACCCATCGACAGCAAACTCGATTGCACAAAAATTTAAAGCTGACAAAGTTTCCCTTGCCGTCGGTATCGGGACTCCGGTCGCTGTGGCATTGGCCAATACCTTTGCCGACATTCCTGTAATATTCACCGCTATCACCGATCCCTTAGATGCAAATCTTGTACCGTCCTATACCACGCCGTACGATGCCAATACCGCAGGAGTTTCAGACATGAATCCTGTGGATGCTCAGATAAAGTTGCTCGTTGAACTCACCGGGGCAAAAACAGTCGGCAACGTGTATGCCAGCGGCGAAGCCAACGGCGTACTTTTGATGGAAGAGGCAAAGGCGGCATGTGCCGAACTGGGAGTGGAATTTGTGACCGCTGCGGTTGCGAATACTTCTGAAGTCATGCAAGCGCTTCAAGCGATTATCGGCAGGGTGGATGCCGTATACATTGCAACCGACAATACTGTTATCAGTGCGCTTCCTTCAATCGCTGATGTTGCGGCCAAGGCTAGTGTTCCTCTCATGTCAGCCGACCCTTCCGGAGTCGAAAAACTTGACTTTCTCGTAGCTTGGGGTTTTAACTATTACAAGATTGGATTGGCAACCGGTAGGGTCATCGAAGAAATTTTGGTCAACAACAAAAAACCGGGTGAGATCGGGACGATATTCCTTACCGAACCCACCGATTTTGAACTCTGGTTCAATCTCGATGTCGCCAAGAAGCTTGGCATCACCATTTCGGATGAATTGCTTGCAGAAGCTGCCGTGATAATTGAAGGTGGCAAAAAAATAGTTAAGTAGGCCTATTGGATGTTAGAAGGAATTTTTGTAGACGGGTTGATTTTTTCCATAATGGTGCTGGGGGTATTGATCTCTTACCGCATCTTGGATTTTGCAGATTTGACGTGTGACGGCTCCTTTGCGACAGGAGCCGCCATCGCGACTATGTCGATCGTGAACGGTCTTGGAATCCCGCTGGCCTTGATCCTTGCGTTTGTCGGCGGAGCGATAGCTGGATTCATAACGGCAACGATTCACAACAGACTCAAGGTCCCCGGCTTGTTAGCCGGCATCTTGACGATGACGATGCTCTACTCAATCAATATCAGGATCCTGGGCAACAGGGCCAACGTGACACTGCTGGGAAAGACGACATTGTTCAACACGATTCCCAAATGGATTCCATCACTCAACTCCTCGATTGTTTTGTTGATCGGAACGCTTATCATCGTATTTGCAGTTAAAAGTATCGTCGACATCTTTTTCAGGACCGATCTGGGTATCGGTATCGGGGCATTGGGAAGCAACGAACAAATGGTCGTTTCGTTGGGAATGGATCCTAAAATCCTGAAAGTCATCGGCATCGGGTTTTCCAACGCTCTCATAGCACTGTCCGGCGGACTGCTCGCTCAATACCAAGGCTTTGCGGATGCAAATCTCGGACAGGGAATGGTCGTTCAAGGGTTGGCGGCCATCATGATCGGAGAGTTCTTGTTCGACAGCAACAGAATATCTCTGATTACTTTGCGGGTTATATTCGGTGCGATCATTTACAAGGGATTGATGTTCCTTGGTCGTTATTACGGATATTACATCCATCTTACTCCCAGCGACCTCAAACTGCTCACAGGAATATTAGTCATCGTGTCGCTCATCATCGCGCAGACACGTAGCGCTGCCTCCACAGCGGATGCTCGGAAAAAGGCACTCAAACGCAATAAGGAACGACGCAGTGCGCTTTTGGACCACAAGGAGGATGGCAATGCTGAAAATTGAGCAAGTCTCCAAAGTGTTCTACCCGGGAACAGTCAATGAGAAAACCGCGTTGGAGGATATCAACCTGCATGTGAATGAAGGGGATATCATCACAGTGGTCGGAAGTAACGGTTCGGGTAAAAGTACGCTTTTCAATCTCATTTCAGGCACGTATCCGGTTACTGGAGGAACATTGGTCCTCGACGGTAAGGATGTCACCAATGCTCCGGAATACAAACGGGCATTCACCATAGGCAGAATCTTCCAGGATCCCACCAAAGGCACGGCAGCCAAGATGTCGATCGAGGACAATATGATTACCGCATACCGGAAGGGAATGCGTGGACTGACCATCAGTTTGAATAATGAGATGCGAGATTTTTTTGCCGATGAATTGAAACAATTGTCTATGGGACTGGAGTTGCGTCTCAAGGATAACGTGGGTCTCCTTTCCGGAGGACAACGGCAAGCACTGACATTACTGATGACTGTCATCAGCAAACCGAAGATGCTGCTGTTGGACGAACACACTGCCGCACTTGATCCACGCAACGCACAAATTGTGATGGAATTGACGATGAAATTCATCAAGGACTACAAATTGACCGCATTGATGGTTACCCATAACATGCAGCATGCCATCGATTTCGGCAATAGATTGCTGATGATGGACGAAGGCAAGATAATCCTCGACTTGGACAGAGAGCACAAAAGAGAATTGACCGTAGCCAAATTAGTTCAAATGTTCAAGGAAATCAAACAGAAAGAATATGATAATGACGAAACGCTACTCGCTCCGTAAGGTAGGGCAATTGATAGGTAACGGCGCAATGCGCCGTTATTTTTTTATCGTTTGTCTTTCTTCTTGGATCCCGACGGGATTATGCCACAACTTCTCCAACGCATAGAACGAACGCATTTCAGCACTCATGAGATGAATCACTATCGAATTACAGTCAATCAACTCCCACCCGTCAGAACCGACATTCTTATGGCGGTTGAGCACTTCAACGCCCAACTCTGCCAAGTATCCCCACAATTCTCTGGCCAAACCCCGAAGATGGCCAAGACTATTGACGGTGGCGATTATAAAACAATCAGCCCATCCGCTGGTTTCAGAGACATCGAGGATCACCGGGTCTGCACCCTTGTGATCGGCAATGAAAGCGGCAAGCTTAGCCGCCACTTGTTTTACATCGTCATCAAGCATCCGTTAAAACTCCTATCGCTTGTCTGTTTTGACCACATCCAATGCATGAGATAGCCAATGCCCAAGATATTGTTTCAATTCTTGGGAGCCAAGGGCCTCATCAATGAATAAGCGCGTGTCATAAAACATATACTGGTTGACCTTCCTGTATTTCTGCACTGCCTTTACAATATCATCGCTGCTCGTGCGCGGACCTGCAAGCTGTTCAAGTGTATCGATTGAAATGGTTTTGCTCAAGTGTTGGGCTTGTTCGATTATGGTCTTGATACGCAATTCATCGATCGAGATGCTACTATCAGGCTCATCAAGGCCTACATCGACAGCGGCTCTCACTATCTGCCAAGCTGCGGCCGGACCTCTCAGGTAATGATCTCCACGTAGCGCGAACAGGTCTTGTAATGCCCCAAGATCATCAGATTGGATACCTTGCAAAGCCAATTTCTCGCGGTACGCACGTATTGCCGATAACTGCAATTTCGCGATAAGAACGGTGTCCGAAGATGGTGGAAATACTACCAGATATGCTGCATTATCCGTCAAGAGATACCATACGGAAAGTTCTTTGGCCAACGAACATCCTTGAACTGAGAACAATACCAAGATAATCAACAACAATAAGAAGAACTTCTTATTCAAAACGTTCCTCCCACTTTTAGATATTGCTTCAAATTCAAAGTGCTGGTTGCCAACGGACATGCCTTTCTTCTGGCAAAATAATCTTCGGTCATACTAATGATGTCGAGACACATCTGTTCAAGGGATGAAAGGGAAAGGATTCTTACTTTATTAGGATCGTCGATGTGGGTACGGTACGGCTCGAGATAATCAGCGATAAAAAGCATTGCACCGAGCGGTCCCATCGATGTGGAGCCAAGGGTGTGCCAGCGGATTGCATCGATATAATATTGGGGTACATCGGCACATCGTTGGCGTAGTAATACTGACGCAACCGCCCCGTGAAGCAACATCGGGCACTCTTGCTCCTCGACTTCCATGGTGATGTCATGCTCCACACAGAAGTGATACAAAGCTTCATCCCCCCACTCCCGTGCTATATCATGCCAGAGGCCCACGATCCGGGCATCTTCCTCTGTGATATGGTACCGCTTGAATCGGCCTGCCAAACCTACGGCCACCGAGGCTGTGGCTTTGCAATGACGCATCCGTTTTTCAGAGACCGTGTTTTCGATGTGACTTTCAAGTTCGGTAAAGTCCATGTTCTTTGATGTAGTGTAGTACCGATTCGGGAAGAATTCCAGAGAGTTTATTGTATTCTTCATGTGCGGCGAATCTTCTGATGTCACTCGAGGAAGCTTCATAACGACTGTTCTCAAGCATCCGCAGTTCTACCCCTGAATACTCAGGCGGGTTTCGATGCCCTTCCCGTTTGATAACGGTGAAGGAAACGAGAGATTTCAATTCATCGAAACGATACCAGGTGGGCAACCCGTGTAACAAATCGTCTCCGATGATCACAGAGATATTACCGTCAATGTCATACCGATGAGAGATGTCCCGTACGGTATCGTACATATACGATGTGCCCTTACGGCGGATTTCACAATCATCGATACCGACCTTCAGCGTACTGCCGGCATGCAGTTGCCTCCATGATGTGATAGCCAAATCAAGCATCTTTATTCTCTGTTCGTCAGTTACATGCCTGGTGTAAACTTTGTGGGGCGGAATACATACGGGAATCATGATAACCATTTCAAAGTCAGTATAGCGTTCAATCTGTGAAAGGACATGCAGATGCCCATTATGTACGGGATCGAATGTTCCTCCGAAGATTGCTGTTACCATTATGGATTCCTCTGTTCCGCAATCGCTTGGGGTGGTGGGTCAAACTGTGCTATCGGCTGCTTATTACGTCCGGAAACAGACACTAATTCTATAAAAGCTTTCTTCACATCCTCCAAACCCTCTTGAGTGACGTTGGAAAGCCCGAGAATATGCAAATCCGGACGTGCGGTCTGTAGCTCTTGTAACCGTTGAGGTGCTATCGGGTCATCAAGTTTTGTGCCAATCACTATCTTGGGTTTTTCCAATAGGTCGCCGGCATAATTGCCGAGCTCTTGCGAGAGTGTGTCAAAAGCCAGTAGATAATTGTCATCCGACAAGTCGATAAGAAATGCCAGGCCTGCTGTACGTGAGATATGGCGTAAGAATTTTATCCCCATGCCCGCCCCTTTGCTAGCTCCTTCGATGATTCCCGGGATATCGGCCAAGATGATATCGAGATCGCCTTGCCTGAATACGCCCAATTGGGGAATTTTCGTAGTGAACGGATACCCGGCCACTTTTGTCCTTGCATTGGTGAGGTTGTTGAGCAATGATGATTTGCCGGCATTGGGGAATCCGACGAATCCGATATCGGCAATGACAAGCAGTTCAATGCCGATACGCATGGCCGTGCCTTTCTCACCGGTTTGTGCGAATCGCGGTGTCTGACGGGTAGCTGTCCTGAAATGCCAATTACCCTGGCCGCCACGACCGCCTTTTAAAAATACCCAACGATCCATATCAGTGAGATCTTTTATAATATCGCCTGATTGGGCGTCCTTGATGACAGTACCCGGAGGCACTGGTATTTCAACATCCGCCCCATCACGACCGGTACAGCGCGCACCGGTGCCGTTATGACCGTTTTCAGCCCTAAATGATCGGATCATTTTCAGGTGACCCAGCGTACGAAGGTTATTTTTGACGACAAATACGACGTCACCGCCCTTACCTCCGTCACCTCCGTCAGGACCACCTCTCGGGATAAACTTCTCCCTTCGGAAGGAAACACAACCGTTGCCCCCGTTTCCGGAGGCAACGTCTATATACGTCTCGTCTGAAAATCCAAACATTCACTCTCCTGGCGCATCGGCCGGGAGCGCTTGGGCGCTAACCGGCTATGATGCGGATATACTGGCGATTGTTGCGTTTGTGAAATTCAACTGCACCAGCTATTTTTGCGAACAGGGTGTAGTCTTTTCCACAACCGACATTTTCACCAGGATGAAATTTTGTTCCGTGCTGCCGCACAAGAATCTCACCGGCTTTTACTTGCTGTCCACCAAAGCGTTTCACACCGAGACGTTGAGAATTCGAATCACGTCCGTTTCTTGAGCTTCCGCCACCTTTCTTATGTGCCATTGTGAGATCTCCTTACGCTTTAATCGCTGTAACGGTAAGCACCGAATATTGTTGGCGATGTCCCTGTGTCCGTTTGTATCCTTTTCGACGGTGATACTTGAACACCTTAATCTTATCACCCTTAACGATATCGCCCAGGGTTGCAACTACTTTTGCCCCTTCAATGTAGGGCTTGCCGAACACGGAATTCTCTCCGTCGGCAATAGCAACCACTGTATCGAACTCCAGCTCTTTGCCGGCTTCCATGTCGATCCTATCGACGAGCAGCATCGTCCCTTCTTCGGCTTTATACTGCTTTCCGAGAATTTCTACCAGTGCGTACATGTCCATCACATCCTTATTCAAATATGCAGGGTACCTTATACCATAACGACCTGATTAAGGCAATACCCCACGAAGTCTTACCATAAGAAAATCACATCGTCTCAAGGAAAGGAATTCCGATCAACTCATATGCATTGCGCAACACCTGCAGTACCATCAATGAAAGTGTGAGCCGTGCTTTAATGAGCGATTTTGATTCAGCTTTCAATATTGGATAATCGTGATAATATTTAGAGTACTTACGCGATACGTCATATAGATATGCGGTAATCACCGAAGGGTCCAGGTTCGCAGCCGCCTGCTTCACTGTTTCTTCAAAATCAGCAAGGCTTTTGATAAGTTCCCGTTCTTCTTCCAGATTCAAAAGCGAACCGTCGAACGAGATGGTATCGACTGGAGCACCGCTTTCAACATACTTGCGGTACATGCTACTGATCCGAGCACCCATATATTGGAGATAGGGACCGGTATTCCCATTGAACGAAAGAGATTCTGCCGGGTTAAATATCATGTCCTTCAACGGATTGACCTGCAACAGGTAATAGTTGAGCGCACCGAGTGCGATAGCCTCGCTTGTTTGTTGCACATCCTTCACATCTTCTTCCCTTCCCTTCTCCAGGATGTCACTTGTTGCCATCTTGGCCAGCATATCGAACAGATCGTCTGCATCTACTACCGTTCCCTCACGACTTTTCATCTTGCCTTCGGGCAGGTTCACCATGCCATAGGCAAGATGATGCAAATCTGAAGCCCAATCGTAACCGAGTTTTTGCAGCACATGGAACAACACCTTGAAGTGGTAGGACTGCTCGTTTGCAACGACATAGATGAGCGAATCAAATGGCCAATCCTCATGCCGGGCAATCGCGGTTCCAATATCCTGGGTCAGATACAACGACGTCCCGTCTTTTCGAAGCAGGACTTTTTTATCCAGACCGATTTCAGCAAGGTCAATCCACACCGATCCGTCTGACTCTTTGTAAAACACATTGGCTTTTAAACCAGAAGCAACCTTATCCCTGCCGAGTTTGTACGTATCACTTTCATAGTAATAGGTGTCAAATGAAATGCCAGTTTTATCATAGGTCTGCTTGATTCCGTCCAACGTCCAGCGATTCATCTTTTCCCATAACTGAACAATCTCCGGATCTCCGTCTTCCCATTGTTTCAACATGGTCTGGGCTTGTTCCAAAGCCGTAGGATCTTCTTTCTCCCATTGGGCGAACCGCACATAATAATTACCTACCAAGTGGTCACCTTTGACAGAGGAACTTTCAGGTGTTTCATTATTGCCGAATTTCATATAGGCGAGCATCGATTTGCATATATGGACCCCACGGTTATTGATGAGATTCACTTTGTGCACATCAGCACCGTTTGCCTTGAGAATCGCGGCAATGCTTTGTCCTATGGCATCGTTTCTGAGATGACCGAGATGAAGAGGCTTGTTTGTATTGGGACATGAAAATTCTACCATGACACGTTTGTCAGCCATTGATGATGTATGACCATATTGCTCTTTCCGGTTCCTTATAGCCGTTTCCAATTCATTGGCAAGTTCAGCTGTATCAATTTTCACATTCAGATATGGTCCTGCAGCAAGCAGTGTTCCTGCGGGAAGGTCTCCCGATTCGTTCAGTGATGCTATCAATTGCTCGACGAGTTTCTGAGGAGAAGTCCTAAAAGGTTTTGCATAAGCAAACAATGGAAATGCAACATCTCCCAACTCTGGTTTTGGCGGGACCTGGACTACAAGCGGTATGTCTTTGATGAGTTCGCTTTTCCCTAATGTTTTCTCGGCAAGGTTATGCAAATGCTGTTCAACCGTTGCCTTCCATCGCATCTTTATTTTCTGTAGCATGAAGGTCTCCCGATACGTCTAGGACGGTACCTGCTACTATAAGGAAACAACTCGGTCTCTTCAAGGGCCTTGCCTATCCTTGTAAAAAGATTCCAGCAGGTGTAATGTGTCTAATCAATAGGAGAGTGTACGGGTGACAAGTGACAAGCCAAGCCCCATGGAGCCATTTATTGATGCTTACATGAAAAGTTTTGACCGTTATGGTCAGGCAAACTTTATTGGATTCAGACCGATTCCTTCCATGGGTGAAATCGAATCGATCATCGAAGATATCCTGGAACTGCTCTTTCCGGGGCGCAGCGGTACGTTGATGACCGATGAATCGACTCTCAGGACAATGCTTTGTACATCGATGGAAAAAGTTGCCAATGCACTCGAACACCAGATGTTTCTCGCTTGGTACCATGAAAATCCTTTCGGTTTGCCAGATGGGGAGGAACATCCGTATCGACGTTTGGCTTCTGAAACCATCACCAGGTTGCTTGACGCCCTGCCTTCGTTACGTACGATGATGAAAGAAGATGCCAGAGCTGCTTTCGACGGAGATCCCGCGGCTACCAGTATCAGGGAAACCATAATCTGCTATCCGGGGGTCAAAGCTCTTACCATGCACAGGATTGCGCATTTCTTGTATGAAAAGTCGGTACCGTTGGTCCCGAGGATGCTTTCAGAGACCATTCACAAACAAACGGGAATCGACATCCACCCGGGAGCGACGATTGGTCGTTGTCTGTTCATCGATCATGGGACAGGGGTGGTCATCGGTGAGACTTCGGTTATCGGGAATCAGGTAAAAATCTATCAAGGGGTCACACTCGGTGCACTAAGCTTCCCAAAAGATGCCTGCGGAATGCTGATCCGGGGAGCGAAACGTCACCCCACCCTCGAAAATCGGGTAACCGTTTACGCAAATGCCATTTTACTCGGAGATATTACCATCGGAGAAAATACCATCATAGGATCAAACGTTTGGATCAAAGAAAGCATCGCCGCAAACACGCTTGTTCAGATGGAAGATCCGAAAGTCATTGTCCGTCAGATAAGAAAACCACAACATGTTGTCGATTGCGATGACAAGGTGCAATAAGTTTATTTGCTCGATTAGCGTATGCGTACATTCCTTGCATATTGAGTCAGGGTCATTCCAGTGATTTTCTTGAATACCTTTCCGAAATAATCGGGATTGCTGAATCCCAAGCGGCCGGCCATGTCATACAGATCGTGTTGCCCATTTTCAAGGTATAGCTTTGCCAATCCTATTCGTTGGTTATTGATATAGGAGTTGAGGGTCATACCGGTTTCTTGCTTGAATTTTCGGGATAGGTGAGCCGCATTGACGCGGTGAACCAATGAAAGTTGATCTAAGGAAAGGTCTTCTGATATATGAGAGCAGATATAGACGATCACTTGTTGGATCGCTTGACTATAACCGGTTACCGATAGGTCAAGCACCAAGTCGACATATTCGAGAGCCATTTGACTGAAAATCTTCTGATAGAGAAATTGCACGCTCGTTGACTCTTCAATCATCACGGCATATCTGGAAGACATCGAGTAGAGCGCCAATGCCGGGACACCGCCTCGACGTGCACCCAGACGAAATATCGTTTCGATAGAGACCATCTTATTCTTACAAGAACGAAGCTTGTCTGTTGCGGGATCTTGCGGGCAACAATCGGGATTGGGAAACATCTTCAGCCTGTACTCAAGTAATGCTTCGACTTTTTTGCGATTGCCGGTCGTTATCGCTTGCTGGAAGTCATCTTCCAAAGCATAACGCATTTCAAGGCGTACCGGGTTCACTTCACGTTTTTGTTCCATGACTCCTCCGTGTTTCAGCATACCGAAGCAGATTCATTTCGACAAGCAAGAAATCACATGACAGGCGATAAAATCCTCGCTATAGGCAATCCCGACATGGCAGACTGTTCCAATCGAGCGATATATTGCATCCCGCCATGACTCGGTTCGGGCACATCAATACATTGCACCTTGATATAGTTACCAGTCAAACCATGCCACATATCCTTGTGGTGTTTTTCAAGGATTACCTCTACCTCTTTGCCAAGTTGTCTTTTGATATACCGGCGATAGTGGATCACCGATAAATCACGAAGTACTTTCGCACGTTCGTCCCTGACTGATTCCGGAACCCTGTCCTTCGCAGCAAACAAAGCGGTCTGAGGTCGTGGTGAAAATGGGAACACATGCAATTGAGACAAATCATGGTCCTTGACGAACTTGACCGTTGCTTCAAAATCAGCAGTATCTTCGCCAGGCAATCCGGTGATCAGGTCAGCCGCGATGAACGGATCGTTTTTGATTTTACGTAGCTGTGTAATTGCTTCAGAAACAACCGTAACATCGTAATGGCGATTGCAACGAACCAGTACATTATCGGATGCCGACTGGATCGGCAAATGAAAATGACTTTGAACTCGTGGATCGGCTATGGACGAGAGTAAGCTATCATCCAATCGATCCGGTTCCAACGAAGAAAGTCTCACACGCATGGAAGAACCCAATTCATCCAGCAATCGCTGTACGAGAGCACCCAATGTAACGCCCCTGCTGTTGTAGGCGGTAATATTTACGCCGGTCAACACGATTTCAGGGTATCCCTGGTGTTCCAAAGCCTTGCATCGCGTTATTACTTCATCGACATCAAGACTCACGGCATCACCCCGTGCGAGCGTCACACGGCAATACGCACAGAGATTGTCACACCCGTCCTGGATCTTTAAAAATGCCCTGCTATGAAAACTGAAAGAGATCGCCTTGTAATCGAATGCATCGGATGATACATCCATATGGGCAAAGCTGCGTACCGCTTCAAGCGCATCCGTACCCGATATGGCATGGGAAGCAAGAAACGCCGGAAGATGGAGCAGCGCGCTTTTCTTATCCAAGGGTATCACCACTACCCGCTCGTCCAATGCGGCTAGCGATTCGCCATCCATCTGAGCATAACATCCGGTAGTGATCACTATCGGCCGTTGCGGTTCACTCGCATACTTACGGATCATCCTGCGAGCCTTTTGCTCCGCTTTTCCTGTGACCGTACAGGTATTGATTATGTATATGTCAGCAGGAGCTCCAGATTCTGCCAACATAAAGCCTTCCTTGGTGAATGCATCGGCGATTGCCTCGCTTTCACACTGGTTCAACTTGCATCCTAACGTATACATACTGAATGTCATGTAATCTTCCATCCTGCGGCATCTTGGCGATCGAGAGCCGAGACAACCGCTTCGAGGGCTTGTTTTAATTGTTCGTGCATCCGATGGGCATACGGATTGAATCGTTGCAGATCATAAAACAGCTGCAACGGATCGTTACATGTCTGTTCCACGATCGTCATAAGGTTTTTGTAACCCAATGTTGCTAATTCAGTCTCTTGCAGATGCAATTCATCGAGCACCCGTCCTACGAAGTGGGTGACCCCTTGAGAGTATGCTGCCTGCTTGTCATGCCGGTCACAATCCATTTCGAGCACATTCATTTTCATGGCAAGGAATTGCTGCTTCCAAAAGGTTGCCGTATCAGTTGGACAACGTAACGGACAATAGACAAACGGTAAGCCTTGCACGCCATGTTTGGCCGAATCGGGACCGAACATCGGGTGGGTTGCTATACAGTGAATATCGTGAGGAAGGTATTCGAGCATGACCGAAGCCGGATATGTTTTCACAGAACAAGTATCCATCACCAATGTACCGCTGGCCAGGTGAGGCGCAAGATGTTTCACCACATCCTTGAACGCCGAGATGGCAACACAAAGCACGATGACATCACAAGAAAGCATTTGATCATACGTTGCAGGAAAAACACCTTCGGGGATCTCTTTGCCAGAAGTCCTGTTATAACCATATACATCGTGGTACTCACTCAGCGTCTTTGCCCAGAACGAACCGAAACGCCCCATACCATATACTGCAATTTTCATGTAGGCATCCTATCATAGAATGACCGGAGACCTCAATTGCCACAAAGACGACAGCATAAAGCTTTATTTCTTTACACTGAGCTTCTTTTCGCCTTTCTTCTGATGTGGTATCCTATATAACGGTACCAGCTTATCAACATTTATCAAGTCAAGGAGTCAACCATGACATTTGCAGAGAACATGAAATCGAAGGCCAGGGCACTTCAGAAAGCTCTGGTCCTTCCCGAAGGAACAGAACCGAGGACGGTAAGTGCCGCCCAAATTATTGTCGACCAGCGGATCGCATCAAAAGTGGTGCTGTTGGGCAACCCGGATGCAGTTGCTGCGGTCGCCAAGAATCAAGGAATCGCTCTTAACGGCATTGAGATCATCGATCCCGCTACCGCACCGTTGCGAAAGGCCTTTGCCGAAGAATATTGCGAATTACGTAAGCACAAAGGCATGAATTTAGACGAAGCGTACGAACAGATTGCCGATCCATTGCGTTTCGGGGCGATGATGGTACGCAAGCAAGCGTCTCATGCTATGGTTGCGGGCGCGGAGAATACTACCGGCAATGTCCTGTTGGCATCGTTTAATATTATCAAGACAAAACCAGGAATTAAGTATGCTTCTTCATGTTTTGTCATGGCTACGGACACAATAGAATATGGCGCGAACGGAAGTTTCATATTCGCGGACTGTGCAACGATTCCCGAACCGACTGCAGAACAGTTGGCCGAGATAGCCGAAGAATCAGCCGAATCATGTCGCGTCTACCTCGGAGTAACACCCATAGTGGCGTTTTTGTCCTACTCAACCAAAGGTTCTGCAAAAGGACCGTTGGTCGACAAGGTGGTCACCGCTTATGAATTACTGAAAGCAAAACGCCCTGATATCGCATGTGACGGTGAATTACAACTCGATGCCGCGATCGTGCCTGCTGTTGGCAAGAGCAAAGCTCCGAATTCGAGTGTGGCCGGCAAAGCAAATGTTTTGGTATTCCCAGACCTTCAGGCAGGAAACATTGGGTACAAACTTGTCCAACGCCTAGCAAGAGCCGAAGCGTATGGTCCTATTTTGCAAGGATTTGCCCGACCGGTCAGCGATCTTTCCAGAGGGTGCTCAATTGAAGATATCGTAGTCACCTCAGCAATAACATTAGCCCAAGCAGGTGCGTAAACCATTCAGGCTTATTCACAAGAAGAGGACGGTAAGCGCAACCGTCCTCTTCTTGTTATTCTGTGCGGCTTCACTTACAATATGAACACTAATAGAACAACAGGTAGAACTGAATGATAGATCATTTCGGAGCGGATCTTGTCACTTTAGCTGTTCTGGTCGTACTGCTGGTCGATACGTTGAAAAACAGAAATCACAGCGAAGCGATTAAAGAACATCTGGTTATCAACGCCATTATCTCAAGTATTCTCACTGTTTCATTCTTAGCTTTCGAAGCAATCTTTGAAGGCATAGAACCATTGTCCACGTGGATACAAACCGGTTATTTGGCGTTCCTACCTTTATCAATCTTGTGTTGGAGCACTTATGTGCTCTTAGACGTGCCAAAAACTTTGGTAGTAAAAACTTTTGGCCATTATGTAAGCATATTCATAATATTTCTGATTATTGTAACAACATCCGTTGACCTGACCCATCCGATTGGCACGCGACTTGCGCCACTTGTATCTTTAATTGCTAGCAGTAGTATCATCATGGTGACTTTAGTAAAGTTGTTGTCACACATAAAGCAGGTTCATGAGTCGCATAGAAACATATCATTGATCCTGCTAGCCGCTTTTATTGTTGCCCTGATTGTCCAATCAACATATGAGATCAAACTTATCTTGACTATTGTACTTGCGTTCACACCCTTGATCGTGCTCAGGATGAACCAACAAAAATTACTTGCGTACGATCCGCTCACCCAACTACGCAACAGACCCATGTTTATGAATCAAAGCACCAAGATTCTGCAAATGGGGAATCAGGGATGTGTAATTGTCATCGATCTGGTAAATTTCAAATATTTCAACCAACGCTTCGGTCAACAGGTAGGCGATTCGCTGTTGATTGAAATCGGAGCGTTCTTAATGTCCACTACTCCCGGGAGGATGGCGTATCGTTACGGGCCTGATCAGTTTGCCGTAATCCTCAAAAAATCAAAACGCGAAGAAGCACTCGACGCCGCCAGGATAATCGCCCAACGATTCGAATCAGCATGGATAACCAACTCAATCAATGTTCGAATACGGACATACATCGCGATTGTCATCTATCCCGAACAAGTTTGCACCGGCGGACAATTGATCAATGCCATTGATCTCACCCTATCGAAAGCCAAAACAAGCCAAGAGCGTGTGCCGGTAATGTATGACGAACAGTTCCTAAAAGCACACCAAAGGGAACAAGAGATAGAAAGTGCGTTGAGAAGAGCTTTGGCAGATTTAGATATCGTGTTGTACTACCAGCCGATTTTTTCTTGTACCAATAACATGATCGTTGCAGCGGAAGCACTTCTGAGGATCGAAGATCCGGTTCTCGGATTCCTTTCTCCTGCTGATTTTATGCCAGTTGCCGAAAGCAGCGGCCTGATTGTTGATCTCACGTATCTGATAGTCCAAAAAATATGTAATGTGTTCAACGGTTCCTTTTCTTCGAATTGCCCGCTCCTACATGTGCATATCAATCTTGCCGCAATCCATTTTCTACACCCCATGATGGAACATCGTTTGTTGAGAATCATCCAAGATAATGGTCTGCCCCCGTCGAAATTCACCTTCGAACTTACCGAATCGATGGTGGTGGAATCATTCGAACGAGTCAGTGAAGTAATGAAAACCATGGCTGAAGCGGGAACAAATTTCGCGATGGATGACTATGGTAACGGGTATTCAAACATCGAATCTTTGGCTATGCTACCGTTCAGCATCGTTAAACTCGACAAGAGTCTGGTTGATCATTCGACCAGCGAGAACAAAGTCTTTGAATCGGTCGTAGGCATGTTGAAACAAATCGGCAAGATAGTGATCGCAGAGGGAATTGAATCCAAGCAACACATTGAAGCGGTAAAGAACGCAGATGTGGATTTCATGCAAGGCTATTATTGCGCTAAACCCATGCCGGAAGATGAATTCATCGAATACATAAAAAAACAAGGCAGCAAGGTGTGATGATGGATAAGGCAGGCTTGAAGAATCGCTTATTGGACAGTAATCGTCGTCCTTCGGCAATCATATGGATGCTTGCTTGGCCAGCGATTATCGATCAATTGTTCCAAACCGCTGTTCAATATGTCGACTCGGCGATGGTCGGTTCATTAGGAGCCGTGGCAACAGCGGCGATTGCATCGAATTCTTCAACGATTTGGTTGGTTAATGGAATGATGTATGCCTTGGGAACGTCTTTCGCGGTGCTTGCAGCAAGAAACATAGGCTCAGGTAATGAAGATGAGGTAAAGAAGATTGTCAGGCATGTGTTGATGTCGATTGGAATCCTCGGTGTGACGATGGCTGTTATGTTGTTACTCATTGGAAGGCATTTGCCCTACTGGATCGGAGTGGAAGCCAAAGTGGTTCCCGGTGCGATTACCTATATGCGCTATATCGCTATATCTTTCCCCTTCACCATCACCTATATCTTTCTTGCCAATCTCATCAGGAGTTCAGGTGATACCCGCAGTCCGATGATCTGTAATATCACTGCCAATATTGCCAATGTGATCGGGAATTTCCTGTTGATTTTCCCAAGTCGTACCATCGTCTTGTTAGGACTTGAAATTCCCATGTGGGGTGCTGGCTTGGGAGTGCAAGGAGCGGCCATATCAACAGCGATATCGAACCTGTTGGCAGGGTCGATGATCCTCATGGTCATTTTGTTCAAACAATCTCAGGTGAAGGTAGACTGGAAAGGTTCATGGAAACCAGATGCAACATTGTTTCGACAAGTATGTAAGCTCGCATCCCCATTGGCCTTGGAACGAGCTACCATTTCGTTTGGCCAGATTACACTTACCATCCTCGTTACTTCGGTGGGGACTACCGCGCTGGCAGCCCATCATTTGGCGATTACCGCTGAATCGATTACCTTTATGCCGGTGAGTGGTTTTTCAATCGCCGCGATGACCTTGGTCGCCCAGTCATTGGGGGCCTCACGTAAAGAACAAGCTGTATCTTTTGCCCGAAAATGTTTGCTTTTCGGAGTGTTGCTGATGAGTTTCACGGGGATGTTGATGTTTATCTTCGCGAAACCGTTGATGTCATTCTTTACCGGCGATACCGCGGTAATCGACCTTGGTGCCCGCGTGTTGCGCATCGAAGCTTTTGCAGAACCGTTCTTTGCCTTGGCGATCGTCGGATCCGGAGTTCTCAGGGGTGCCGGAGATACCCGGTGGCCGTTTATCTATTCTTCGATCGGAATGTGGGTGGTTCGATTATTACCGGCTGCAATTCTTATCAATGTGTTCGGATTCGGCCTTGAAGCCGCATGGTCATGCATGGTGGCGGATTTATTTGTTCGCGGATTGTTGATTTTCAGGCGTTTTTTGAAAGGCAAATGGATTGATAGCTGGAAACATTAATGCTCCTGAAATACATACCGGTGCAACAAAAGAAGATCGGGAAATCCGAGTTGTTCCGCTCGTTCATTATTAGGTATACCTGATAATTCCAGACGTTCGAGCAGGTTTTCTTTTCCCAACAGATTCACTGTTTTACCGGACAACAGATTATTGCGGAGAGTCTTTCGTCTCTGAGCGAACACATCATCCACCATGGTCAAAAATGTTCGGCGCTCGTCAGGACCAACAAGCGGTTGTACGCGTTTTTCCATCATTACCACGGATGAATCGACATTCGGTGGCGGATAAAACGATTGACTTGAGATTGAACATACCGTACGCACCTTGTAATCGATATTGGCCAAGATGGTGAACGATGACCAGAGTTTACTCCCTTCCGAAGCCGAAAGTCGATCGGCCACTTCTTTTTGGAGTGTATAGACCATGAGCTGTGGCAAGCATTGTTTTTCAAGGAATTTGGCGATGCACACCGAGCCGACGTTGTAAGGTAGGTTCCCGCAGATCACATCAGGTGTTCCTTGTTGGTGAAATACCTTCTCCCAGGTTTTCAGCACATCTCCTTCAATCAAATTGAAATTTGGTTCGCCGATGAAAGCTTCATTTCGAAGGATCCTGCAAAATCCATGATCTATTTCGAACGCTGTCACGTTTGCCGAACGGTTAAGCAATTGTACGGTAAGTGCTCCGATTCCGGGTCCCACTTCCCACACGCGAACACCTTGTTTTGATATAACCGCATCTGCGATCCGTTTTCTCGCGCTTGATGATATGAGAAAATTCTGTCCGAATTTCTTGGACATGGAAAATCCCCGCTCTTGAAGCAAATTAGTGATTGCATTGGGAGAATCGTAAGAAAAGTCCCAGATCATGAATGTGTTTACTCCTTGATTTCATACGTTTGCAAGCATAGCCAAGAAGGACGAGTACAGTCAACACTACCGCACCGGCGACGAACAATGTCATCCGGTTGCCGAACATCGGGTGCCCATGTGACCAAGACGAAGCCCAACTAATAATTCTTTCAAATATGTATCCGATAATATTCAAACAATATCGAAGCGGGAAGACAGGCAAGACAAGATACATCAAAGCGCAGCACATCATGATACTTGCCAAAAAGGCTAGTATCGGTGCAACGATTATTCCAATCGGATACCAAACACCAAAGGTGTGCATGACCAGCGGTGCCGAAAACAATTGCACGGCGATAGTCGTTGCCATCCAAGAAGCGATAAGCGGATGTACTATGACTTGGAGCAACATCTTTATCGGATTGTAAGCGCATAACAAGCCGGCCAATGCGGCGTATGATAATAAAAAGCCACTGTCGTGTGCCGTTTGCGGCCAGAATATGATGTGTATCAGAAATGTGAGTGCCAAAGCACGTCGGGCATTGATGCTGTCGGGGAAGCATACCATCAGCGCATGCATGATCAATGCCCTCACCAAAGAAGGTTTGGGCCCTGCTATCCATACGAATATGCTGAGCACCGGCAACACGATGAACGAAGCGCAGCGTCTGGAGAAAAACGGTCGTAGCATCACTTCACACAGATGTGCAATGACATGCAAATGCATCCCCGAAAGGGCTAATACATGCGCACTACCCGATTCGATTGCCATAGTTCTGATCGGAGAACAATAGTCGATACTTACCCCGAGCAATAACAATACTGATAATTGTTCGCCTGTCGGTGAAAGCGTGTTGAAACGACGGCACAACGCTTGCAGGAGCTCTAACCGTTTCGGCTGACAGTACATTTCAACCGCAAGGCTATCCGCGTAAAAGAAATGCTGCCTGTTACCGGCATCAAATATTCCTTTCAAACATACCGATGAACCGCTGGTGATGCTCCGGTGCTCCTTGGTGATTGCCATTACGACACCCCGAGCTACCGTCATCGTCCTTCGTGCATCTTTACACCATCCCAGCTGTAATCGGAGCACTTGGTTTCCACTGGCACTTATCGATGAATCGGCTATCAATACGCCACCGATTTCACTAATTGAACCTAGCGGCAGACCACATTGTACGTTCAAGCTTGCCGTGGCACGTACAATCATCACATACATGAACGCAACTATCATCAATATAGCAAGAACCAATACATAGAGGTCGTTGTGGGTCAGCTTATACCTGACGACGAGTACGGCTGCAACTATCTGTAAGGCGAAAAGGAGTGGATACGAGTAATGTGGCTTATCATGTGCGAAGGCAAGTGCCATGCAACCTGAAGCGCATATGAGTACAAGACCTTGATCGATGGTATGTGCTGTCAGCAATCTCATAGCTGACAGACACCGTGTCGAACCTTATTGCTTTGGCATTGTTATCATGAGTGCGAGCAATGCAATGTCCAGCCTCTGGGGTGACATTGCATGCTTGAGCAACCGTGCCGAAAGGGTGATGTCGCGCTTGGCCTGTTCTCGAACCTCTTTGATCCTGAGGTACCAGCCAAAAAGGTGCTTATCGGTAAGACGGACATGTTCAATCAATGCCGCTGCCAACTCATATTGCCAAGTCCCCCGGTGTTCTTCCGCAAGTTCGACCTGCGGCAGATCTCCATTTCCCACATTCGCCAACCTATCTGCCAGTTCGATTGTTTCCATGAACGCCATATCATCAAGATATTTCTCATAATGTGATAGACCGTCCTGGACGATAAAATCGGTTCTCGAAGCGTTTTGTTTGAATTCCATGCGCCGCTTCATCGCCACATCGCTTTTTTTATCGCGGCGTGTGAGGAACACTCCCATCCCGATCGCCCCGCCGGCTGCAAGCAGCAATTCGTCGACCATGGGAATCGGATCACGTACCGCCAGGGAAAAAATAAAATAGATTACCAAAAATGTGATGGCACAGATAATCAACCGAGGAAGATACCGTGCATCCTGGATCCATCGGTCCACTCCACGATCGATATCCCTGTACATCGCATACAAAGCTTCGTCTTTCTCGTGCGTAGAAAGGATGGTGCTGCTTTGCCAGACAATCTCATCATCGGTATTCCATGTCGAAGTAGTCGTTACATCTCTGAATGGTGAAATCAGAAGCGGTTGTCCTTTAGTTCTGCGGATCATGTAACCTTTTTTCATAATGCTGATTTAAACCTCGCAATTCGTTCGGCCAGAATGACGTCGAACTGATCCCTTTCTTCATACGGAATCGTGAAGAATAGGTAATATTTGATTTTCGGTTCCGTCCCGCTTGGACGGACAATGAGTTTTTCTCCTTTCTCAAACCATAACACGATAACATCAGAAAGGGGGAAATCTTGTCCATCTTCACCAGCAGCCAAATCCTTGATCTTCAAGATCGAATGACCGGCAAAAGTATCTCCCGCTTTCAGTGTTCTGAAATTTGCCATGATAGATGTCATCTTATCCTTTCCCGCACTTCCTTCGTATGAATATGAGAGAACTTTCTCCCCATAATATCCATATTTCATATAGATTTCATCAAGACGTTCCTGCAGGCTCTTCCCCTGTTGAGCATGGTAACACATCATCTCCACCGCACACAGAGCACTTGAAACAGCATCCTTATCGCGAATCGTGGGAATGCTCAGATATCCGAAACTCTCTTCGCACCCGAACAGGAAGAATCTATCCGAATCATGTTCAAGAAGGTTCATCTGTTCGGCGATATATTTGAAACCTGTAAGCACATCTATGCATTCTGCCCCGTTGCGCCGGGCGATTTCACGTACCAAATCGGTAGTCACCAGCGATTTGACGACTGTTGGTTTTATCTTATAATCAGTTGCTTGTTCTTTCCATGTCGTGATCAGGTAATCGCAGAGTAAGATTGCAATCTGATTGCCTGTCAACAAGCGATATGAACTCTTAGTGGCGTCGATAGGGATCGCGATTCCCAAACGATCAGCATCCGGGTCGGTTCCCAACACAATATCGGATTTTTGCTCCTTGGCTAGCTCGATCGCCAATCGCATCGCTTGAGGATCTTCAGGATTAGGCATCGAAACCGTTGGGAAATCACCATCGGGAGCTTCTTGCTGTCCAACGACCGCGATATCGACATGCAAGCGATGCATCAGTGTCTTGATAGGGATTGTCCCGGTTCCATGCAACGGAGTATAGGCAACCCGGACATCGTTGCCTTGGATCAGTTGCGGTCGTCGCAAGCTTGAGAGCACCATGGCATAATAATCTTCATCGACGTTTTGGGGCACGCTAAAAAGCAATTTTCTCTCTGTTGCTTCTTCTTTGCACATCCCTTTAATCTGTTCAGACTGAACGCTTGCAACTTTTTTAGAAATTTTATCATCATGTGGAAAAGTGACTTGCCCACCATCCGACCAATATACTTTGTATCCATTGTACTTGGCGGGATTATGACTGGCTGTAATCACGATTCCAGCACTGGCACCAACATGGCGGACTGCGAACGAAAGCATCGGAACGGGATGTATTTCATCATATAGAAATACCTTAATATTGTTGGCACACAACACCAAAGCTGCTTCTTCGGCAAATACTTGCGACCAATTACGAGAATCAAAAGCAATGACCACGCTTGGTTTGTCAGTTGCTTCATTAATATAATCAGCCAATCCCTGGGTGACCTTCCTCACCATATGCACATTGATTCTGTTGGTACCACCTCCGATCACCCCACGCATTCCAGCGGTGCCGAATGCGAGTGAAGTATAGAAACGGTCATACAAATCTTCATCGGCATGCTCATCCAAGGCATTGATCACTTCATTGCGGAAGGTGATTTCGGTTTCATTAGCGATATAGGCTTTCGCCTTGGCATATAATACTGTCAAATCATCAGGTAAAAACTTCATTCGAACACCTCCGCTTCCAACTCTTCAATAGTATTACATACCGGGCCGTACCCAGCTTGGAGCAATTCTTGTGCTTCCTTGAACCCCCACCCTACCAACGCGAGTCGAGTTGTTGCTGCCAAGGCTGTCTTGGCATCGACTTCGCTATCTCCGACAAAAAGAATCTGTGACGCATCAACATGTGTCAGGGTGGCAAACTCATACACACATTCAGGGTCGGGTTTCAATGGCTTGCCTTCCAATACGCCCCTCACAAATTCAAAATCAAAGGTACCCAACAAACGCTGAACGATCGTATTGACCAGGGTATTCTCCTTATTCGATAGTATCCCGAGCTTAAGGTTGCTATCAACACATTTCTGTAACAGTGTTTCGATACCGGGATACACATGGGATACCACAACAGGTTTTGATCGATATAAATCAAAGAAGGTTGTTAACAATCGATCGAAATCATCTTGACTCACGCTCTTATTGGCATCTGCCAATGCTTGGCGCAGAGTATTTTTAAGACCGTTGCCAACATACCGCATACAAGTTTTTTCATCGATCGGTTTGACATCGGCCAAAGCCAAAGTCCCGTTTACCGCTGCTGTTATGTCTCCGATGGTATTGATCAGCGTACCGTCTAGATCAAACAGGATCGCTTTCACTTTTGGTGTACGAATATTCATGTGATGAGTATAACAGATGTTTACAGACTCTTCTATTCCCTCTATAATCGGCTTCATGTATCGAGCTACAATTCGAGCCTGTTATATCGGAAATTTTGTTGGCGCGTTGGTTTCAAACCTCGCGCCATTACTCTATATGCTGTTCATCAATGAGTTCGGTATCACATTCGAACAAGCCGGGCGATTGACGTTAATCAACTTTTTCACCCAAATCATAGCAGATTTGGCTTTTAGCCGACCTGTCGATCGTTATGGAATCCGACCGTTCATCACAACCGGTCATGCCCTTGTCTTCTTGGGTTTCTTGCTCATGGCCGCTGCACCGCGGCTTTTCCCGCACTCCCCGTATGTGGGATTGATGATCGCTACTATCGTTTATTCCTGCGGCGGCGGATTACTCGAGTTGCTGCTCAGTGCAATCATCCAAGCGATTCCATCCGACGCAAAAGCTGCGGCGATGAGTCTGCTGCATTCGTTTTATGCTTGGGGATTTATCGTTGTGGTTGTGTTCACCACCGTTATGCTTTCACTCTTCGGTAGCCGAAACTGGCAGTTGATCGTCGTATTGTGGAGCATCTTACCATTATTGAACTTTATCAATTTTATTCGCGTACCTCTTGCCCCGCAGGTCGGAGAAGAGCACCGTACAGGAACGCGAGTATTGTTACGCTCACCGTTTTTCATCGCGGTGGTGTTTGGCATCATCTTCGGCGGAGCCGCTGAAGTCTCAATGTCGCAATGGACAAGCGCGTTCGTCGAAGCTTCCTTGGCGCTTCCGAAAGCCATCGGGGATTTGGTGGGATTATGTTTGTTCGCTGCCTTTTTAGGAACCGGAAGGGTTTTATATGGCAAGTATGGGAAAAACATAGAGATAAGAACCATCATGATGGCCGGTTCGATTTTGACTGTCGGGTGCTATTTGGTGGCATCTCTATCTCCGTGGCCCATACTATCGTTATTGGCTTGTGCTCTTTGCGGGTTGGGGACATCGCTTTTATGGCCAGGATCATTGGTCAACGCATCTCATCGCTTTCCGTTAGCCGGAGCATCGTTGTTCGCATTGCTTGCGGCCGGAGGTGATACCGGAGCGGCTGTCGGGCCTTGGATCGTCGGGGTCATAGCCGATTTCAGTCCTGATTTAGTGACCTCATTCGGATGGCTTTCCCACCTTACGCAAACGGATGCTGCTTTACGTAGTGGCATGTTGTTTGCCACCATATATCCCCTGCTCATGATCGTGACGCTCATCGCCATGCGGATCATCGCCAAAAAAGAGCATAAAATCGTACCTAGACTAGATGATTAAGAGGCAATCGGTGCAGGTGTGTCAGGTTCCGGCATATTCGACCCGTCATCGAGATAGGCCATGAGGAACAACAGCCGTTGAGCGGCTTTTACGACTGCTAACGGCAATGGTTCGGTATCACTGACCGAAGTAATCATCTCGAGTTTCAGCCCATATGTATTCATCGTGGCGATATCCAGATTGCTGAGGGTGATATCCTCAGCTTTCACAAATATTGGAGTATCCATAGCGACATTGTACTTACACTTCCTGAACACCGGTTTGCGATACTTGTCTTCAGACGGACATGCGCCGAATAAGCGACAGACTAAGGCTCTCGCCGGGTATACGATGCAATGATAGTCCGAATCAGCCCGATAGAGAGGACATTGTGAACCTGGTTCATCCACTGATGCCAGTAGATCGATTAATTCAGGTGTTTTTTTGACAAAAAGGATATAGGCAGCAATCAAACTGGCTTCGGCCTCAGTCAATTCGGGAATAAAATGCTCACAACATGTCCCGCATCCCGAGGGACAATGCACATTGAAGGCATTCTGGAAATTTTGACAATTTCTATCGAGCTGGTCATAAAGCCCCAAAAGAGATTCCCAGACTGACGCGATATGGGTTCCTGCCACTTTTTGGCATATGTCTTGCAGTGTCATGATATTCGCGCAGAGCATAGCTGATAGCGTTGAGATTGGTCAATTATTTTCTTTCGATTTCCTGATTCTTTTTGTCTTTTTTTTCAACCGTTTGGCATCTGATCTCGAACGACCGTCCCTGACCTGTCGTACCCGTTGTCTTGACCTGTGATCGCTAAGCACCCAGGTTCCGATGAAAGCAGAAAATACACATACGGCGAGAATAGCAAACACCGCAAACGGCCATTCGGCAAAGGGGAGTTTTACGTTCATACCATAAAAACTTACGACGAATGTGGGGAACATCAATGCAATTGAAATAACAGTGAGCCGACGCATTATGATGCTAAGGTTATTCGAAATAACAGAGGCGAAAGCATCCATCGTTCCGGTTAAGATCGAAGAGTAAATATTAGCCATCTCGATAGCTTGTTTATTATCGATTATGACATCATCAAGAAATTCACGCTCTTCTTCGCTATTGACTCTGAATAGGGGTGATTTGACTAATTTCTCCAACAATACTTCGTTAGTCGTCATCGAAGTCGTAAAATAGACCAGTGATTTTTGAATCGAGAGCAATTGGATCAATTCGTCATTTTTCACAGAACGATGCAATTCTTCTTCCACAAGGTTTTTTTGTCGGTTCAAATATTTGAGTAACCTGATGTACACCATGGCGGCACGTCCCATCAGACTGATGACAAAACCTTCCATGGTCTGCACCGGATACTGCCTGAATCGGTTACGGGCGAAATCTTCCAAAATCACGCTATCGCTTTGGCAGATGGTCACGATGGTATCAGAAAACATCACAATTCCAAGAGGTACGCAATATTGGTTTATTCCGTGGCTATCATCTGCAAATGCCGGCAACCGAATGATGAGAGCAACATATTCGTCTTCTTTCTCAATTCTTGCTTGTTCGTCCAAGTCCATGATGTCAGCCAATAATTCAGAGGAAATTCCGTAATCTTCCTCAAGTTGGGTGATATCATCACGGGTCAATTCCCGCGCATCGACCCACTTGTACCGGACAATGTCATCTCTGACAGGCAATGCGTGTTGAGGGATATTCTCTCTTAATGTAATCATGGTTCCTCCTGAGGCATCCTGGGAACCGTTGAAAACATGTCACTGGCGTGATTCGGTTCGGGAGGATGCCGTATGTCGTTGAGATGAGTTCGGAGGGCGTAAACTGCCGCCTTCGTCTGAACTAGACATTGCAACCTCCTTGAAAGGAAAACTTTCACCTGCCAATCAACAGGCTCGACAACTTGAGTCTACCATAAACATGGTACATGAGGAAAGTGCTTTGGAAAAGAGATTGCAACAATGGTGTTGCAACAGGTTCCTCCTCGGTGTACAACAGGTACTAGAGGTAGTATTGAACATGAAAACCATATCAAGAGAAGAAGCGATCGCCCTCTACAAACAATACAATGATTCGGAAAGTCTTTTTCGGCATGCGTTGAGTGTCGAAGCCGTCATGAGGCGTTTCGCGGTCGAGCTGCATGAAAATCCCGAATTCTGGGCAATCGTAGGCATCTTGCATGACATCGATTATGGCTTGTATCCAGCGGAACATCTCAAACATGCGCCACGCATGTTGGAAGATGCCGGTATTTCAAGTGATGTCATCCACGCGGTTGTTTCACATGGCTGGGGGATTTGCAGCGAAGTGGAACCGGTGCACATCATGGAAAAGGTACTTTACACCATAGACGAGCTCACAGGTTTGGTGACAGCAACAGCTTTGATGCGTCCTTCGAAGAGTGTTATGGACCTCTCCGTTTCCTCTGTAAAGAAAAAATGGAAGACAAAAGGCTTTTCTGCTGGAGTCGATCGCGACCTCATCGCAAAAGGAGCGATTTTGTTAAACATGGAACTCGACAAAGTAATTGAGCTCACTATCGATGGGATGCGCTCCGTAGCCAAAGAGATCGGCTTGGGTTGAATCTTTCAATTATTGGGAAAGGTTTTCCAAACGAATAATGCCGCTCTTATTCAAGACCACCCTATAATGTTGGATGTGATCGATGTTATCTTCGATTGAAGTCTCTTGGATAATGAGATGCAGGTGATATACCCGTTCGCTGTTCTGTTGCTCGAAATCACCTTCGTCGCTGCTTACATACATCACATCGCTAGGATCGTCCATCTCCTTTAAAAAATCGTCAATCCTGATCCGAGTGATCACGCTGATCGCATTGATCCAAGGTCCGACGGTCTTGCCCCGTTCATTCTTCAGTATCTTCACATATCTGGTGTAATGCACCACATCTTCCACCGGTAGCAAATCTAGAAACGGATTGCTCCGCTCTTTTCTGACCTCACGAATTCTTTGGGGAACCTTAGAGGCTTTGGTCAATTCGATGATCACCTTGGCCTTGCTGAGACTCTTTCCGGTCCGTGGAGAAACGAATGATGCTATCTGATCTGCCAAGAGACGGGGGACGACCTTGGCAAAGAATCTACGCAAACCTTCCTTGATACGATCCTTGAATACATACGCCAATATTACGAGCAATGCCCATTGCATGCTGTTTTTAAGAAAAAAACGTTCGGCAAAAATCGCTGCCAGAGTTGCGAATGTCATCGCGATCGCCGCAGCGGTTCCTGCCAGAATACCCATGAATCGTTCAGGAGCTTTCGACGGAACCGGAGTCAGATAAAGCACAGACTGGGTCCATTTTTTCAACACACCCGATCGATACGCCACCGCTTCGGCTGAATATTTATTCCCCTGCCCTATGACAGAATCATATTTACAGTCACGTCGATATGAAAGTTCGGCCCGAGATAAACGTAACAATCGCTGAGCGGAGGCTTGCACTTTGTTGTATAACGGTTCGAGCGAAAGATACATTTCAAGGCTATTGTTTTCAACAACAAGGCTGATTGCTTCGTCAGCCCACTCGAAGGCCGTGACAATCCTGTTCCCCATCGGATAATAAATTCGCATCTTCTCCAACAGATCGCGTAATCGATGCAGCGCTTCATCGATATGCTTGCACCAGCGTTCTATCAATGAAACAACATCTTCAATCTGCTTATCAAAAGTAAGCGCTTTGCAATCGGAAAGCACTACCGCACAATCGTGACGTATACAGTTACTCAACGTTTGTAACTCGGTGATGAACACATTGTCAGAGGTTTCGGTGTTTCCACCGATCCTATCTTTGACATACGCTTCAAGGATAATGAGCGGGCTGGTGTGGTTTTCACTATCGAGTAATTCATCCAGGGTGATTTCAGGCGAAGAATATCTGGCATGCGTCTGGAATTTTCGCAACATGGCTTCATCACTGATCATATTCGCAGATACATGTAATTGTGTCGGTGAAAAGATATAATAATGCAAATCCCTGGAGTATTCCTTGTTCTCAGGAATCGGATATGTGATTTTTGTTTCTAAATGTCGGCTGGAATGAATCCGGACATCAATCATTTGATTCCTATACCCTCCCCAAATAATCAATACCAAGTATTAACGTTCAATTGTATACTATCGTAGCAATAAACGCAATTGCAAAACAAAATTCAGATGGTTCGAGCTATGATAATCGTTCCACGTGAAGGATATATGCGTTTCAATTTTGATCAATCACATGTTCATATGCTGACGAAGACCCGCATGAATCATGTGCACGACTCACAGACTTGAAACAACATTTGAAGGCATGCTTTTTTTTATTAGATATTGGGAACTTAATATGACATTTACAAGGGTATCTTCATACGTTTATTACTTACTGAATACATTATTTCTACGATATCCACCATGAGTGAAATAAATTTGACGAGATGTGAGTTCTGTGATATGTTTCATTCACTTTTCGGGATTATTGACTTCATTGACATACAGAGACTTTCGACCTATGAATAAGGGTGTTTTATTTTCTACCATCGTGAAGGAAAGTCAGGTCATTACGCATTACGTATTGGATTCGGTTAAAAGTGTGATTCTCTTTGACAAAACAGTACAATTAGGATATCATTTATCTAAGATATCAGTAATGCAAATTAAATTATTTTATGAAGAAAATAATTGATATCAACTAGAGGAGAAAGAGCCATGAAGAAATTTGTAGTAGCACTGCTATTGACCGTAATGGTTGTAGGCATGGTGTCGGCACAGGGCGTTCAGGAAGATCCCTTGGCCAATTACCCCGATAAGGCGATTACGCTTATCGTTCCCTGGGGCGTAGGCGGAGCTTCCGACCTGCTCATGAGGGCGATTGCAAACGTGTATCCGAAGTATGCTAACGGACAGCAGCTGATTATCAAGAACGTAAATGCCGCTGCGAGCGTACAGGGCGTTGTTGAATACACCGGATTGAGACCTGATGGTTATTCGCTTCTTTTCTGGGCCACTGCACAATCGATCAAGACCCAAATGACAAAGACTCCGTATGAAGCGCTTGATTTCAAACCGATCTTCGCAGCTGTGAATGATAGCCCGTATATCCTCGTTCATGCCGATTCTCAGTTCAAGACCCTGAAGGATCTTGTTGATTACGCGAAAGCGAATCCCGGCAAGCTTACTATCGGGAACTCAGGTTCCGGCGGCGGAAACCACCTCGCGGCACTGCAGTTCGAAATTGCTGCCGGCATCAAGGTAAACCATATTCCGTATGGTGGTGGTGCCCAGAGTGCCCAGGCTACCTTGGCCAAGGAAGTCGATTGCTCAATGAACGTCCCTGCAGAAGGATTGACCAACGTTGAAGCAGGCCAATTGCGCCAGCTTGCTGTGTTGAGCAGAGACACGATGCCAACCTTCCCCAATACTCCGACTGCCAAGGCACAGGGTGTTGATGCCGTAAACGAACAGGCTCGCGGTATTATGATTCATCGTAACGCTCCGGTTGGAATGGCAGAGAAGCTCGAAGTTATTTTCAAACAGTGTGTCGAAGATCCTGAATTTATCGAACAGCTCAAGACATTGAAGATGAACCGCCAATGGCTCACCGGTGCCGAGTATGAAGAGTTGATCAAGACCGAGATTGATTTGTACAAGGGAATTATCCAAACAAATAAACTTGGGGATCGCTACTAGGTGTTCCTGGATTCGAAACTATGAATTGCACGCTCTCCGGCACGGGTTACCGTGCCGGAAGTGTATGTAAATCAATTATTGGAGAAACATATGACCCCAAAAGCCGACTTTTACTCCGGAATAGGGATAGCAGTATTCTCGGCAGTATTTTTTATCTTATCAGGGACGTATCCCGCTTCAGAACAAGGACTCGGTCCAGGTGGTTTCCCGAAAATCGTCACCGGAACGATGTTTTGTCTAGGTGTTTTATTATCGATCAATTCATTTATCAATATGAAACGGGGAATGAAGGACATTGTGAAACTCAACGGCAAAGATATGTTGCAGGTGCTCATCCTGGCAGCAGCCTTTCTCGCATACATAGTTGTCATTAAGTATCTGGGATACGTGATATCTACCCCATTGTTCCTCTTTTTGTTCCTCTATCTCTACGGCGACAGGAAATGGTTGCGCATGGTCTTGGTCTCGATCATCGGCACGGCGGTAACCTTCGTATTATTCAAGTATCTCTTCCAGATATACTTGCCCGAATTCTACTTTTTCTAGGGGGGGGAACCATGCAAGATATATTGATGGGATTGGTTGATACATTCCAACCGATGACAATACTTGTGATGTTCATCGGAATAATCGGCGGTATTATCATCGGTGCGATTCCGGGCATGAGTGGCTCGATGGGGATTATCCTACTGCTTCCGCTCATCTATCGATTGGACACGATTCCCTCGATGGTCGTATTGGCAGCCATGTTCTGCGGGTCGATGTATGGAGGAAGCGTTTCCGCAATCCTGCTACGAACACCGGGAACTCCTTCCGCTTCGGCGACAGTAGTCGATGGCTATCCGATGGCTCAAAACGGACAAGCTGGCAAGGCGCTAGCCACTGCCTGTATCGCAAGTGCTTTTGGTGGATTGGTAAGCGGAATCTGTTTGTTGTTCATCGCACCTCAGCTGGCAAAGGTCGCGTTGAGTTTTCAAGCTCCCGAGTTCTTTGCTTTGGCAATTTTCGGTCTTACGCTCATGGCAAGCTCTTCATCCGCAAGCACTATCAAAGGTCTCGTAAGCGGTTTCTTCGGACTGTTGTTGTCCACCGTTGGCGTGGACCTCATCAGCGGCAATATGCGTTTTACTTTCAACTCTATTAAACTGATGGGCGGTTTTAATATCCTTCCGGTGCTGGTCGGGATCTTCGCATTCGCCCAGGTATTTCTCGACTTATCAAAGAAAGATGAAGATACGGTGGTTCAAAAAACAGGTAGTTTGCGAAGTATGCTCCCAAATCGGAAAGAAATGAAAGCGATACTCCTTCCAATGATCGTCGGTTCGGTTATCGGCGTTTCCATCGGTATTATTCCCGGTACCGGCGGGGCAATCGCATGTTTTTTAGCTTATGAGGTCGCCAAGCGATTCTCACGCCATCCTGAAAAGTACGGAACCGGTTATGTGGAGGGCATCGCCGCACCTGAAGCCGCTAACAACGGAACCACAGGAGGAGCGTTCGTGCCTCTGCTCACGCTCGGTATTCCCGGGGATACCGTTACCGCAGTCATGCTCGGAGCGTTCATGCTCGTCGGCATACGGCCGGGTCCACAGTTGTTCACCGAAGCCAGCCACGAAGTCTACACATTCTTCATGGCATTTATCATCATGCAATTTGTGATGCTGATCTTTGGCTTGGGAGGAACCAAGCTGTGGTCGAAAGTACTTAACGCTCCTCGTGTGGTGCTGATGCCATTGATCCTGTTGTTCTGCTTCCTCGGAGCGTTTACATTGTCCAACAGTACCGGTGATGCGGTAATCGCCCTGATATTCGGATTGCTGGGTTACTTCATGCAGAAATTCGGTTACCCGGGCGCTCCGATGATCCTGGGCCTTATCCTAGGACCGATGGCGGAGCAAAATCTCAACCGTGCATTGCTTATCTCACACGGAGATTGGAGCGTATTCCTTACCAGGCCGATTTCATTGGCATTCATCCTGGTGACTATCGCCTCAATCGTTTACTCGGTCGTCAGTGCGAATCGCAAGAAAAAACATCCTAAAGGAGCCTCTAAATGAAGGAACTAGAGACTAAACTAACACAACTCAGATCACTGCTGGCAGCTCAGCACCTTGATGCTATCTACTTGAAACGCCAAGACAACTTTGCGTGGCTCACCTGCGGGGGCAAGAACTGGGTCGGTATCGGTGAAATGGGCAATTGCGGTTTATTGGTTACTCATGATGCCACGCATGCAATCACCAATGTGATCGAAAGTGCCAGGATGCGCGATGAAGAACACCTGGAAGCGATGGGTTTTACCATCCATGCCGGGACTTGGCATGACAACGGATTTGAAGCTGCCACGATCAATCGATTGGTACCAAACAAAACGGTTGGCTATGATTGGGCTAATGGATCGAATGCCAATGTAGCCAATCATATCAAACAACTAAGACTCTCTTTCACTGAGGAAGAGGTGATTCGTTATAAAGAAATCGGATATTTGGCGTCGCTTGCCATTGAAGAGACCGCCATGTCCATTCGACCCGGGGACACAGAATATGAAACCGTCGGGCGCTTATCTGAGATATTGCATGCCCAAGGAATGGATTTCGCTTCGGCTATGTGTGCTTCTGACGAACGCATCTGTGATTATCGGCATCCCGTACCTACGATGAAGAAAATCCGCGAACGGGTCCAACTTGGCGGAAACATGCGCCGCCAAGGTCTGGTAGTGTGTCTGACCAGATACGTGAACTTTGTCCCGGTTGATCGTTCTCTTATGGCACAATACCGTGCGAATGTTGAGATTGACCTCGCGTACATGACAAACACCATCGTTGGGAAAAGTTACCAACATGCGTTGCTAGCCGGGCAAGCCGCCTATGAAAAGCTTGGGTACAGAGAGGAATTTGACAAACATCATCAGGGAGGACCGATTGGATATAACCCTCGTGAGTACCGCGTTGATTTCTCTCACGATATCCTTGTTGTCGAGAACCAGGGGTTTTGCTGGAATCCTTCGATAACGGGAACGAAAAGTGAAGACACCATTTTGGTTACTTCCAAAGGGTTTGAATTTATCTCCCGTCCAGTGATCTACCCGACGATAGAAGTGACATATGATGGAAAGAATTACACGCGTGCTGACATCCTTCAGAAGTAAGGAAATACCATAAGGCCTTTGTATTTATGTAATTCTAGGAACAAGGCATCGGCAATCAATGAACGATTGTACACCGATGCCTTTTTTTACCTTTTGGATAATCTGTTTCAATGAATACGTATATGTGAGATGTGTTCAATTCCAATGCACAAACACCTCGTAAGACGAGTAATTGCATCATGTACGCCAGTTTAGGATGCTATTTGTATGAAATCCACATTTGACAGTGTAACCTTCCATACTACATACTGATGTAAGGAGAAAGGTGACAATGATGAAACGATATATGCTTTCGGTTGTGATGCTTTTGGTGGTTTGTACTATCGGAGCCGTTACGATCAGAGATTTCGAAGTCCATTTCATTGATGTCGGACAAGCTGACAGCACACTCATTGTCGATAGTGGAAAAACAATGCTCATCGATGCGGGTAATAATGCTGACGGACGGTTGGTGATTCATTACTTGAAATCGATGGGAATCGATCATATCGATATCTTGGTGGGAACCCATCCTCATGAAGACCATATCGGTGGCATGGATGCGGTCATTGATGAATTCAGCGTATCCACATTGCTGATGCCGGCGAAAATCCATACTACCGGTTCATTCGAAGACCTGCTTGATGCGATAGACAGGAACAGGTTATCGATCACTGTTCCCAAAGTCAACGATACGTTTACTCTGGGGAAGTCGGAGATAACCGTGATTGCACCCGTAAGGACAGACTATTTTAGTATTAACGACCACTCATTGGTGTTACAGTTGGTTCGAGACGGCAAACGATTCCTATTCGAGGCTGATGCTGAATCTACCAGCGAATGGCACATGATTGGCAACAAGGCTGATCTGGCCAGCGATGTGTTGAAAGTAGCCCACCATGGAAGCGATACATCGACCAACAGCACTTTCATCAACATGGTAAATCCATCGATTTCCGTGATTCATGTTGGCAAAGACAATCCATATGGCCATCCTTCTTATACCGTGATGAACCGCATAGGCAATACGATTTATAGGACAGATCAGGAAGGAACCGTCACCATCACGATTGAGCAGGGATCCATCATGGTAAGAACCGCCCGTGTGCATGGCAATGAATATTGGAAAGGGATAACCTTGATCGGAGACACTTCAACGAAGATGTTTCATATGCCCGGCTGTTCCCTCTTACCGACAGAAGCTCGGCAAGAGGGATTGTTCGATCGTGAAGATGCCCTTTCGCTGGGGTATAGAGCATGTTCGATTTGTAAACCATGACAAACGGGGCAATATATGGAATTATCTTATACTATCGATCGTTTTGAAGGAACATTTGCCGTATGTGAAGATCGTGACAGGCATACGATTTTGATACCCGTGAATCTGCTTCCCAAAGATTGTGCTGAAGGGGACGTGATTATCAAAATTTCAAATATGTATGTCAAAGATCCGAAAGCCACCGATGACGCTGAGCGACGTATCAAAGAAAAAATGGAACGACTTATCAAGAAATGACTAGCTTAACAAAGCACTTTGTGATAGACAATCATTCTAAACACCTATCGTGCAGATAGGATGATCAAGAGGTATTCAGATGAAATTCGTACGCTATGAGCATAACGGAACCTTCGGTTACGGAGTGTTTGATAATAAAGAAATTTATCCGTTGGATACAAATCCTTTTGAAACCTATTCAATTTCAGATTCAAGTATTCAAGCGAACAAGGTACGAATATTGAGTCCGTGTCTTCCTTCAAAAGCACTTTGCATCGGATTGAATTATCGTGATCATGCTGAAGAGATGCGCCTTACATTACCAACTGCTCCCGTAGTATTCATGAAACCTTCTTCGTCAGTCATCGGACCTCAAGAAGCTATCGTCTACCCTTCCATGTCAAAACGTTTGGACTATGAAGCTGAACTAGTAATCGTGATGAGGAAATCGGCCCGACACGTTGCCGAAAAGGATGTCGATGACTACATACTCGGGTATACTTGCGGCAACGATGTGACAGCCCGCGATTTGCAGCCTCAGGACGGTCAGTGGACTGTCAGCAAAGGCTTCGATACATTTATGCCCCTCGGTCCTTATATCGATACTGATGTCGACCCTGACAACCTGGCGATTCATTCTCTTCTTAACGGGACGGTCAAACAATCGTCCAATACATCCAATCTGATTTTCAAATGCCGATATCTGGTAAGCTATCTTTCAAAGGTGATGACTCTGTATCCTCAAGATGTGATCATGACCGGAACTCCCGGGGGTATCGGTCCCATGAATGCCGGTGATTCAATCGAGATAGCAATCGAAGGTATCGGAAGCTTGGTAAATCCGATTATCAAAGAGTAACCGCAACCGTATCGACATGAGTCGATCGATAGAATTGTTCAACACACCTGATCAGAGGACTGTTTCGACAGATGAGTATCTTTTTCATCCGTTGATGCAATTTTTCTGACTATGATGGCAAACGGCACATACAATAGCAATGCAACGATCGCCATCGCGACGAATGCTATTCGCAGCCCAAAAGCACTTCCAACAAGGCCGATGAGTGGGAACAGCACGATCATACATGTACTGAAAGCCATGCTTTGTAACGATAGAATCGTCGCTCGTTGTGCACTGGGAATCAGATGGTTGATATAATTACTCACGACAACCGCAAGCAAGCCAAGCAAACTTCCGATTGCGACATAGAAGACTTGTTGCCATTGTGTGAGGGCGACCGCTGCCATAAAGAGTATCAACAGCAACGGTACGACCAGCAGGATGTTATAATCGCTGAATCGTTTACGAACCTTTTGGGCGAATAATGCTCCCAGCCCGGAAAAGGCTGAATGGATTGAGAACACCACCATTATCTGAAATTCATTCATCCCCGCATCTTTCCAGTGCACCTGCAAATAAAAATACAAGCTCACGATGAAGGAGAACAACAATTCGTTGCTGATCAGCACGAAGGCGATGCGCGGTTTGGCTTTCATCACCTTGAAGCTTTCGGCGACCTGCGTCCACATGAGGCGAAACACTTTGTTGTTCTTCGGTTCGTCTTTCCGGATTACAGGTTCCTTGAAAGCACTGGCGAGCGCAATCGCCACCATAACGCATATAAACGAGAGTCCGAAGACCCAAGCCCAATCAGATAAGGCCAAGGCTCCGCCGATGAGGAACGCCGCGATCGAAGATGCTTCATACAGGAATTCATTCCATCCTGAGACTTTCACATACTGTTCTTCAGCTCCGTCAAGTAACAATGAATCATATACCAAGGCATCGCCTGCCCCTGATTCAAGGGTATTGCCCAAAGCACAGATACAAAATCCCAACGCTTGCAGTGCAAATCCCGGTGAAAAATACATCAAAGCCAAACTCAACGACCATATGATCCTGCCAATAATCCTGCTGGCCTTACGCCCCCAAATATCTGCTATGATTCCCGTCGGTACTTCCATGAGGAATCCTGTGATGTGGTAGATTCCTTCCAATAAACCCAATTCAACCAGTGAGAATCCACGTATTGCAAGAAAAATCATCCATAGTCCGCTCGTGAAATTAAGATTCATGAACACATTAAAGAGATAGTTGATTCCAATATTACGTTTATGACCGGCTGTTTTCATGATAATTACGGCACCACTTTATATCACAAAATATATGAGCATTAAAGGGCCTGTCTTTCTGTGCGTTCTCCACACCCAAAACCGAACGAAGTCTACTAGGTATCGTAAGCTCTGACAAGTAACAATTTGTCTTATTATTGACATATCGTGTCAACCTTGCCATCATTGTCACGGGGAACATCTCTATGAAAACACGCTATAAGGTCCTGATCGGTATCGCAATGGTAATCCTATTGATCATCATCGCCATGATCATTGCCTTCAACAACATCGAAAAAAATCTTTCTCATCTTGCTGATATCGATATTACCGAACCAGAGATGAACACAATCTCTGACGGAACATATCGCGGATCCTACAGTGCGTTTCCAGTGAGCGCGATTGTCGATGTGACCGCACAAAATTCCAAGATTATTGAAATCCGGATAGTCAAACATGTACATGGTCAAGGATCTGAGGCTGAAGTAATCACCGACGACGTGATTTCCCGACAATCGGTGAATGTCGAAAGCATATCGGGAGCTACCTACAGCAGCAAGGTGATATTACTGGCAATTCAAGATGCGTTAACATTCTGAGGCATTCGTTTCATCTCATATTGGGATACGAAGACAGTCCAACCCATGTTCTGCAATAATCCTCCGAGTCGGTTGCCTCGTTGGACATTAAGCATCACCAGCCTTGGTTTCTTCGTATACGAGGCCAAGACGCAAATGAGTATTCTTTCAAGGTTGGCTTTACGGAATCCTTTTAGAAACCCAAGCTGGGCAATATCACCTTTCGCCGTATTCATGATGCCATACGCAATTGTTTTTTTATCTTTGATCAGGCCAACATATTGGTAATTTGCCATATTATTGAGAATCGACTTCCGGGCATTTTGCCACGACGGCTCATAACTGAGATACCGATTGATATCAAGCTTTCCATACGAATCAGCTGTATGATCGAATTCAAACGAATCGATCTCATGCGAAGCAAGGACTCCGGTTTCGATCGAGTAACAATCAAATACCCGTGTTGTCACACATCCATATCGCTCATATAATTGTTTCGCCACCGTGTTGTGTTCAAGAACTTCCAACAAGAACTCGCCTTGTTCGCTATCGACAATATCGAAAAGATATTCGAGCATTTTTGAAGCCAGTTTCTGGTTTCGATGGGAAGCGATGACCCCGGTTCCCCCGTCATACCAAAATCCATCACGATATCCGCAAAGGATAAATCCTACCAACAATTCATCGTCGAAGGCTCCGACAGAACGGATCAATTGAATATCTCTGGCTACGAGCATCTCAATGAAATCAGATAATGAAATATCTACTTTCACTTCATAATCGGAAAAAGCTTCTTTAAATGTTTGATGGATTTGTGAAACCGTTGTAGTTTCAAGTGTACGTATCGTAATCATTCGGGTATGGTAGCATTTCTCCAAGTATTGGTGAATACATCAGGTCCAACCAAAAAATGACTCGAGATATCTGGCGATGCCATCATCATCATTGCTCGGTGCCTGATTGTCAAACAGTGCTTTCACTTGGTCAGACGCATTCGCCATGGCTACCGGATGACCGACCCATTGCAGCATCTCGATGTCATTCTCACTATCTCCGAATGCCATCGTCTCCTGTGAGCTGATCCCGTAGGTTTCCATTAAGGTTGCCAATGCAGCACCTTTGGTAGCCTCCTTTGGCATCACTTCAAAGAACTCAGGATGCGAATAGACGAGGCTCAGCGTATCACCGAAATGCTGCTCGAATAATCTTCTCACGGGCAATGTCTCTTCCATCCTCCCGATGTACATGGCCTTTGTAAAACGCGGATGGTTGAAAAATGTCGAAAAATCCACGACCTTTCCAATTTCAGTACTTATCGGTTCGAGAAAATCAGCGTATTTGCCATCTTCTTCAAAATAAATCTCATGATCCATGAACACATGGAGATGACAACTGCTTTGGCGGGCGAACTCTAACGCTGCAAGCGACGCTTTCTCATTCAGTGTGATATGCAACAGATCCGTATCATGATCCCAGTCATAGATACATGCTCCGTTACAATTGATCAGTGGTGTGGGAATACCCGCTTGGATGATAAGGTGCCTTGCCAAAGCGACATTCCTGCCGGTGGCTACCACCGGTAAAATCCCCATATCACGCAGACGGGAGATTGCCTTGATAGAGCTGGGAGCAACGTGCTTGTCACTTGTCAGCAATGTCCCGTCAAGATCGAAGGCGACAGCTTTGATGTGCATCTTATCCATCTCAGACATTGCGCCTTTGATCGAATAAAGTTGACAACGATGCAATAATTTCTGAAGGGTGAGCTCCTCCGGCGACTTCGAAAACGAAGCGACCGGTGTATCCGGAATTCCGTAGGAGCGAATATGTTCCGGGCCAGTCGATGATTCCTTGATCCGGCAGGTCATGGCTGTCATGCTTCCCATCATTATTATGGACATGGCAACTTGCCAATCGCTTCCCCGCCGCTTTGATTTCAGAAGCCAATTCATGACCAGTTACCGCCACGTGTCCGATATCAAGGCACCATTTCATCGTGGGTATGTCACCGAACAGGGTATTCAATTCATCGATAGTACACCTGATTTCTTGTGGGACTGCTGCCTGTGACGGGATATTTTCCATAGCCAGTGCAACGTTATGTGCATCCGCATAGGCCGAAAGGTGTTCGAACAAGTCGTGAAGCATTGCAACTGCGTCATAGCCGTAATTGTATTCATTTCGATCCAAAGGATGTATTACCGCTATGGGGCATTCAATGCGTGCGCACAGGTCGATGGCATCGTGCAAAACTTGCATACGGTACACCAATGAATCTTTCGGACTGGAACGAAGCAGCATATTCCTGAAAGGGAGATGCAGGGAATGTAACTTCAATGCATGTCGCTTGAGCAATGATGCCAAGGTCCTGGCATGGATACCGGCTCTTGGATCGGCATGCACCGCATCACCCCAAATTTCAACCCAAGAAAAACCGGAACGGGAAATATGTTCGAGCGCCACGTCAAGCGGAGCATTCAGGAAAGAAAACGTTGAAACAGCATACTCCTCTTTGTCCAGATACATATCTCGCCCTCCGTGAACACCCATATATAGCACAAATCGAGGGGGCATTACAGCCCCCCCTTCATACCAGTGTGACTAAATCCCATTATAACGTCAGATACTCTTAGGTGGTAGCCCTCACATATAAATTACTGACTTTATTCCAATCCACCACATTCCAGAATGCCTTGATATAATCTCCCCTGAGATTCTTATACTTTAGATAATAGGCATGTTCCCACACATCGATACCTAAAATTGGCTTTGCACCTGAGTTATCCATCAATGGATTGTCTTGATTGGGCGTCGAAACAATATCCAACACTTTATCATGCTTGACAACAAGCCAAGCCCAGCCTGAACCGAAACGGCCCATCGCGCTAGCGGTCATCGTATCTTTTAATTGATCAAAAGAACCGAAATCTTTGGCAATTCGCTCTGCGAGCGGTCCATCTGGAGCGTGTTTCCCCTCAGGTGAAAGAATTGAGAAATAGAGGTTGTGGTTGTAAAACCCTCCCCCGTTATTCCTGATTGCGGTCCTGATGGTGTCATCCTCGATGCTTTCCAGATTTGCCAGGAGCTTTTCAATCGACCAATTGGAAATTTCCGGTACTTTTTCTACCGCTGCGTTGAGATTGTTCGTATACGCTCCATGATGCTTGGTGTAGTGGGTCACCATCGTCAATTCATCGATATGAGGTTCAAGTTCCCCAACACCGTATTCCAAAACATATTGTGTAAACATAACGTACCTCCGAATAGCATGAGCAATGTGGTGAGTGCCCAGTGCTTTTAATTCCTAGTTAATTACTAGGTAATAGGAATATAGTAATGAATTCCCGTATCGGCAACCTGATTGACAACGGCGAAAACCATAGATAGTGTAAAAGTCAATGAACACATCATATTGTATCAAAGGTGCGACAGCAGTATCCGGTGACAAACTGATTGAAGATGCTGTGATCGTGGTAAAAGATGGGATTATCACATCGATTGGACCTCGGTTGACCAATAGTGAAGTCGAATGTGAACACATCGATGGAACCGGAATGATCGCAGGTCCCGCATTCATCGATATGCATCTCCATGGTGCGGGTGGGTTCGACCCTGGAGAACCGGGGATTTCCAAGCAGGAAACTTCCGAGCGTTTGGTTGCGTTGAACGGATATCTGAAGGAAAAAGGTATCGCTACCTGGGCCTTGGCGACAGTCTTCGACATGGAAACGATCAATCATGTCGGTTCTGTGTTGAAAGAAAATAATACGCTCCAAGACCACTTGGCAGGGTTGTATGTTGAAGGACCGTTCGTCCATCCCGATAAGCGCGGTGGCATTCCTTTGAAGACGATCCATGCATTCAGTGAAACGCTTCTTCAATCGATCCTAACGGGTGGACCTGTTATCCGGTTGATGACAATCGCGCCCGAATTACCAGGCATTGAAAGAGCTGTTAAATTGCTTGAAAAACATCACGTTACGGTATGTTGGGGACATTCAACGGTAAAACTCGATCAGATTGGCGTTTTCAAGCATGCTCATCTTACTCATCTGTTCAATGCGATGGATGGGTTTGATCACAAACAGCCTGGTTTGGCGATGCTCCCGTTCTTAAACACCGCAGCTGACGTCACATTCGAAATTATCGCTGATTCGATCCATGTGCATCCGAGCATGCTGGAATTCGTATGCACCCATCCGAAATCTCTCCATCATGCCTGTTTGATTTCAGACGCGGTCGGTCTTGCAGGAGTCGGTCCTACAACCGGGTTTTATAGGGGAGAAGAAATTTTCAGTGACGGTGTTGCCGCCAGATATGTCCATGGCAATGTGTTAGTCGGTTCGGCGACCTTGATTACCGACAGCATACGAATGCTGTATGCACAAGGCATGGTCGATTACCGTATGGCCTTTCGCATGGCAAGCACAAATCCTGCCAAAGTACTCGGTTATTCGAACCGAGGATCGCTAACTGTCGGCAACCGTGCCGATATCGTGTTGTGTGATCAAACATTGAAAGTACGAAAAGTCCTGATGCACACTGATTGAGGCTACCATCGATCGGTAAAATCTATGTTCGCACACCTTTGATTCGTTCATATTAAAATGTTTTTTATCTGCACATGCATCGTGTACTATTTCACGACAGGCCTCGTGCAGTAGGATTGGGCCCGATTATCGATTTCTACGCACACCCGTCATGCGCACGATTATCAGACATGGCGCTTTCATTCACGAAAATTGAACAGTATGTAACATATATCCTTTACAGAATAACTGTTGCGGTCAATATGGATGATACATTTCTAGATATTCATGATTTCAGTACCCCGAGATGTCACGAAATACCTGTTCTTTCATTAAAACCCCTGGGTATCGGACACGGTTTAGTCAGTATGATATCGAACCGATCATCGATAGACAGAATCGGTACTAAACGCTATGATATCATGTTTGAGACTGGGAGGCACATGAGCATGGAGCAAACATTATCATTCGTACTAGTTACGCCGTACACCATCGCCAAAAGCCGTACGGGCGGCGTCATCGCGAGACTACTATCACGTGTAGATCTGGAGCTCGTAGGAGCTCAAATGATCGCAATGGACGAACCGATGGCCAAACGCTATGCGGATTATGTAAGAACCCGTAAGGATTTTGGAAATATCAAGACTTCAGATTTGTTGGCTGATTATGCTTTAAAGGCGTTGAGTCCTTCCGGAGGGCGTAAGCACAGGACGCTGTTCTTGCTTTTTAGGGGAATCGATCCCTGTACCAAGCTTATCAATACTTGTGGAGCGATTTTCCCTGAAAATAGAAGTGTTGAAATGTTAAATGGCGAAACAATTCGCGATACGTATGCGGATTTGATCACAGATCCTGAAAATCCTGAAAAAATCACCTATTTTGAACCGGCCGTTATGACACCGCGCAACCAGCATGATGCTGACGAGGGTCTTTCTATTTTGGGAACATGGCTTGACGACGAACCCAATCTTGTAGAGAACATTTTCTATCCCAATCCTTCAAAAATTGAACGTACGCTTGTAATCATAAAACCCGATAACTGGCGCTATTCGTCAGCTAAACCCGGGTCAATCATGGATATGTTCAGCAGGACAGGCCTTAGGATCATAGGCATAAAGGTTCATAGGATGTCCGTGGCCGAAGCACTTGAATTTTATGGCCCGGTCCGCGATGCCTTGAATGAAAAACTGGCACCCGTGTTCGGCAGAAAGGCAAAAGAGGTTCTTGAGGATCAACTGAAAGTCCGCCTCGGTTCCGATTCTGAAAAAGCACTTATCAATTTTGTCGGAGCCGAGTTTGCAAATGACCAATTTGAACAAATCATCGAATTCATGTCAGGACAACGACCGAGTACGTGTCCGGTCGAAGAACTCAGTCATCCGGGTTCGGTCAAATGCATGATCTTGATTTATGAAGGCGAGAGCGCATGTCAAAAAATCAGGGATGTGCTTGGGCCGACAGATCCTTTGAAAGCTCCCGGGGGTACGGTACGCAGAGAGTTTGGCAGCAACATCATGGTCAACACAGCTCACGCTTCAGATTCTGTTGAGAATGCCAAACGGGAGATGAAGGTCCTTCGGACGGACAAGAACGCATGTGCAGAAATCATACGATCATATATCAGCATGAGAGAGTGTGCAGAATAAAATTGCGGGCCATGGTTCCATTAAAATTCAGTTGACCTGTCATAGATTAAAATACTGTTCGATATAGCGGGCTACCCCATCCTCATCACATGAACCAGCGTGATGTGCGGTAACTTGCTTTACTTCTTTCATCGCATTCTCCATAGCTACACCGTGCCCGGCCCACCTAAGCATGCCGATATCATTTTCAGCATCTCCGAAAGCCATCGTTTGCGAGGCTTGTATCCGGTATCCGGCCAATACCTTCGCGATACCGACACTTTTGTCTGCTTCGGCATGGACAATCTCAAGATATTGGGGCCACGAATAGGTCATCGATAACTGCCCTGGAAACTGCTTCTCCAGCTCTTGCTTGGCAGCATCTACTTTTTCTTCGTTGCCGATATAGAGGGCTTTGTTAAATACTTTGTGTTTTATGTCATCGAAGCAAACGACTTTTCCGATGATTCCACTTCCAAGATCAAGGGGATTGGCCATGCTGTAAGGTTTCTCATAGATCAGTTGATGATTACTATAAGCATGAAGAGCGATTTCATGGTTTTTAGCTTGATGGACAATCTCCGAAGCGATTTCGTCTTCGATGTTCATCGCGTACAAATCCTTGGATTGATGGATGTCGTGCACGCAGGAGCCGTTGTAACACACCAACGGAGTATCCAAATCTAACGTCTCGTAGAATTTCCTTGCCTTCTCCAACCCTCTTCCTGTGGCGATAACCAGAATGAGTCCCCGTTTCTTCATCGTTGATATCATATCTAATGTGCGGTCGGTAAAGGTCTTGCTGCTGTGGAGCAACGTACCGTCAAGATCAAATGCGATTGCTTTAATGTCCACGAATCCACCCTATTTTAATAAAGGGCGATTCGAAAAGGAATCGCCCTCGTGCTACTGCCATGGTAGCATTATCTCTCTTTTTGGGGAACAAGGTACAGCTCGCTCAAATCATATCCCTGAGCCTCGGCGATCTCTTTCATCCGTGCGAGTACATCGTCGGATACTTCGGGTGTTCTCGAAAGGAACCAGAGGTAATCTCTGTCATTGTTTCCGACCAACGCCCACTGGTAATTTTCCTCATCCAAGCCGAAAACAAGGTAATCAGAAGTAAACAATCCGAAGAACTTCACCTTCAATGCCCCGGGAACAGTCTCGTCGGGACGCCAGGCAACAGCCTTGACCGAAGTATACTTCCCGTCCAAAGTTTTTTTGAATCCGCTGTTCAATACTTGCACTCGTCCGTCTTCGCGTAACGAATACTCAGCGGTCGCTCCTACCAAGGTCTTCTCAAATCCATGTTGATAACGTGCGATCTCATACCATCTTCCCAAATAGCGATCGATATCCAACGAACCTACGAGATCCAAAGGATCGTCTGCGAACTTTGTTGAGGTGCAGGAAACCAACGAAATCATCGAAAGCACCACCACTAGAGATGCTGTTAGCACACCAAACCGTTTTTTCATGTTTTTTCACTCCTCTGAATTAGATCATAATGGGCATGTACACTCTCACACGCACCATGTGTTACACGTTCAATCGTTCGATCGAGAACCGACCGCAACAATTCATACTCTTCACCCGACGCGATGACGCACTGGCTTATTATCCCAGGCACATCGAGAACTTTTTCCTGTAAAGCACGTCCTTTTTCAGTAAGACGAACCAACACTGTCCGCTCATCTACATGTGAACGATATCGCTTTATCAATCGTGAGCGCTCCATCCGTTTCACCAACGGAGAAACTGTCCCCGTATCAAGTGTCAACACGGAACACAATCCACCGATTGACAATTCTTTTTTCTCCCACAGCACCAACATGACAAGATATTGCGGATAGGTAAGTCCATGTCGGTCTAGAAGAGGTCTGTACAATGACATGATTTGCTTTTCAAGCGTATATATGCGAAAACAAATCTGATTGGATAATAATTGTTCGGGATGGGTCATGTTATTGCAATGCTTTTTCAATGTCACCTTTTAAAGAATCGGGTTCGACCGTAGGGGCATATCGTTTCACGGTACGTCCATCCTTTTGCACCAAAAACTTTGTGAAATTCCATTTCACCGACGAACCCAATGTTCCAGGAGCTTGTTTTTTCAACCAAACAAACAGCGGATCGGCATTCTTTCCATTCACATCTACTTTGGCCATCAGAGGGAAACTCACATCATAGGTAAGTTTGCAGAATTCAGCAATCTCGGATGAAGAACCCGGCTCCTGATTGGCGAATTGGTTACAGGGAACACCGATTATCTGAAGTCCTTTGTCGCCATATTGACGATGTAGCTGCTCCAAACCGGCATACTGCCCCGTGAATCCGCATTTACTGGCAGTGTTGACAATTAACACAACCTTCCCTTTCAGCGAAGTAAGATTAAAATCTGATCCATCGAGTGCTTTTAGGCTAAAGTCGTATAATGTCAAATCATTTTTCATAGTTCATCCTCATATTGTTCGCAATTATGTTGTACAACATATAATGTATGTATGGCCAATGCGTCAATATGGAATTTATCTATTTTTGTAATTTTTTCATTTAATTGTGATGTGTTAGAAGTTCCAATACCATCCTACGCTAAGCAATTGGTACACAAGATAGGGAATTACGTAAGCTAAGGGGCTACCCCAATCATCTTCTTCCGGCCAAGGATTCGATTCGTGGATGAAAAGCTTAAATGGAATATTCAAATTACCTGCAAAGTATTGCCGCTTGTCTTTAGTATAGATTCTTGCCTGCAATGCAAAGCCTACCGAAACTAAAAAGTCTTTGTCATCGACATCAAACCAACCGACCGATCCAAGGCCTCCGGAAAAACTCAGCCGTTCACTTTCATACAGCCTATAAGCGATCATCGCATTCGACGAAAAATACGGACTAAAGTTCAGCGTCAAGAAATTAGTGATATCATAACGAAGATTGATATCCATTCCCACCTTGGCCGTATCATAGGCAAAGCCTACGCCCACTGTCGGTAAAGTACCGACCATTCCCAATGACATGCCCGTGCGATTATCTGCTGCCAAGAAATGCGCTACTGAAAGCAAGATAGTCACAGTCACTACGATTCTTACGATTCTTTTCGTATATATGCCTCCTTGTATTAGGTCATCGGAAGTGTTACTTTGCGTGCCTGATTGTCGTGTGAAAAGGTTTGAGCTTTGACAAAAAAGTCGATCGAACCGAAATTTCCCGATTTCAACGCCAACTGAAAGGTAGTATCAAGACTATAAATCCATGGTACTCCCGGATCGATAAACGGTCCGATCACATATGCGTCAAGATGCAAGGCTTTGGCAACCGCTCCGCTCGTTTCCCCTCCGGCAACGATAAATGTGCGAATCTTGTGACGCACCAAAGCGTCGGTGATGATTGCGAATACGTGCTCGATTGCGGTTCCGATGTTTTTATCAGCATCGTTATCGCCATCCATTTCTTCTTTTATAGCAAACACTAACGGAGCTAATTTTTGGCTTCCATGATTCAAAATCCATGTTATTACTTCATCAGGATAGCGTGTATCACCCATACACCGTTTGGCATCGAGGCGAAACATCGGTCCCTTACCCTTGTAGTAGGCCAATTGCTCCTTTGTCCGCTCAGAACACGAACCAGAAAGAATGACAGTCGGTCCATCGACAGGTGCAAGCTGATGTACAGGATGCTCAGTTGCATGCCGATGGCCTTTGGCTATCGCGATGGCCAAGCCAGAACCACCGGTAACGAACTTCATTGTTTCGGTAGCCCGTGCAATCACATCCAGGTCACTATCATCGAGGGTGTCGAGTATAACGTATGCAGCACCTTCGTTCTTTAACTGGGATAGCTTCGCCGCTATGTGCTCAGCACCTTGTTTAATATCTGCGTGAAATATATGGGCACAGGTTTTTTTTGTTTGAGATCCCAGTAAGCGCGAGAGTTTCGAATCGGTCATAGGATTAAGAGGATGGAATCGCATCGGCGAATCACTGAGCAACTCGGATCCGACGAACAAATACCCTTGGTAAACGGTCCTGCCATTCACAGGTAAGGCCGGACATACGATAGTCGTACTCACATTCAAACGTTGCATGAGCGCATCTCCAACCGGCCCGATATTACCTTGCGGCGTTGAATCGAAGGTCGAGCAGTATTTGTAGTAGAATCGATCACATCCGGCATTCATGAGAAATTCCAATGCTGCCAATGCTTCGGAAATTGCAATGTGAGGTACGCAAGAACGGATTTTCAAACTTATGATTATCGCATCAACCCAAGAGGGAACTTCCGGTTGGTTCAATGTATTATACAAGACGGTAGCCATCCCGTATTCCTGTAAGAAACCTGCGATATCGGTAGCACCGGTAAAATCGTCGGCAATCACTCCCAGTCTCATGAATAAAGCTCCTCAACGCAAGCATACCTGATTTGCTGTTGTTTTCAAACAAAAATGATTCGCCTATGCTATGCTATGGTATCGGAGGAACAAATGCGTTTGTTTATCGCTGTTGAAATTGATGATGCTAACAAATCGCGATTAGCGAAAATCAGGGAAGAACTCCGCTTCAATTCAAGCCAGGGTTCCTATACCTTGACCGAGAATTTCCATCTCACGCTGGCATTTCTCGGTGAAACGGATGTCTCAAACATCCCGATGATCACCGATGCGATGGACAGGGTGGAATTTTCGCCGTTTATGATGAAATTAACGCATTTGGGAGCTTTCAGACGCCCTAACGGTGATCTATGGTGGATTGGTATCGACAGTAGTGAACAAGTGAAGCAATTACAGTGTCGACTGAAAGAATCGCTTTTTTCCAAAGGAATCTGGTTCGATCCAAAACCATTTGTCCCGCACCTGACACTCGCCAGATCGGTACGGTTAAACAGATCGCTTGAGATGAAGAGTCTCTTATCTAGAAAAGTTGATATATCATTATCTGTTCGCCAGATAAGTCTAATGCAATCAGACCGTGTCGATGGGAAGTTAGTATATATCCCTCTTCATACTACCAGAGTGCAAAACTTGTCATAAGCGCTTTTCGAACGGGACTCTCCGTGAAGGACAATTAGGGCGTTCGCAATGGGCACAACTTTCATAATTCTCATCGGTAGGAGCAAACATCAATCCGGCTATCGATTTATTGGGAATCATCAGAGAACTCTCGGTTAATCGCACATAATCGTAAACGGTGTCATCCAACAACGAAAAAAGAGTGCCCATCTGTTCTATCGGCCAGATATCGACATTGCCCGAGCCGGGATTCACGCTGGAAGGTCTGCTAATCCCGAGTGTTTCCTTGCAATAGGCGATAAGGGCTTTTCGTGCCGTTCCCAACGCTTGATTTTTTATTGCATCGAGCCAATACGGAGCAAGAAAGTCCAGACGTTCAAGATCGAATTGTTCCATTTCATTACCGCAAGTGGCCACATACGGAAATACCCGATGGATCGTTTGCAAGATGTGCAATGCCTTTCCGACGAATTGTCTTGAATCGATTTCAACCGCCGGAACCTCTTGTACATAAAAATGTCTGTCTATAAACATTTCACGGATAAAAACACGAGGTTGTAATCTCTGGATAGCTGCTTCAAAAACAATATCGGCATCATCTTGGGCGTCATCCAACGCGTCATACCGGATACTATGGCAGTACTGCTCAAACGATGGGGTGAAGGAAGGTGCCAAAACAATCAGGGACCGATTTGTACTCATATTAACCGACTACCTTTTCCCATGCTGTCTCAATCGAAACTTTACCATCGAATGAAGGATTAAAAAGGGCTACCAGACCAGGCTCGACTTGCGGTGTTTTTTCAGTGTTTGAAACGTCTACCTGCGAACCGACCGCATCAACTTTTATCCAAGTACCATCTTGCATCGGCAAGAATCCTTTAAGTCGTAGCAAAGACGGTGATACTTCAACTGCAAACGTTTGAACGTTTTGAAGTGTGATATTATCTTTTGGAAGAAAGGTATAGGAAGAAGGTCTTCCATAAGTGCCCCAGCCTTCGAACATGGTAACATCCTTTGGAAATCTTGATCGATCACAACGCAATGAAGTAAAGATATCAAAGGGGACATCGCAATGTACCGTCCGGATCATCGGTACAGCGGGTACCAATCGTTTCAACTCCGATTCAAGTCGCACCAGAGCATTTGCATCAACCAAATCAGTTTTGTTGATGATCAACATATCGCTATACACTATCTGTTCATTCAGATTCCCGACAACCGTGGAGAGCATCCGATAACGTACGGCATCGATTACACAAAGCATTCCCGCATAGAAAATCACATGTTCTGATCGAGCTTCGATGATCGTTGTCAATTCCACAAGCGTGGAAGGTTTAGCCAAACCTGAGGTTTCCACTATGATCATATCGATATCCAGGGCTGCCATGGCTATCGTCTGTTTTACAAACGAACCGGAAAGACAGCTACAGAAAATCTGACCGCCATTAAGTGCGCTTATCTGAACGACGGGCTTGTCCGATTCAATCAAATCCCGGTCGATGACCATCGAACCAAAATCATTCAATAAAAGGGCAATGCGTTTATCATCCAGATTTTTGAGTACGGCATTGATCAGCGATGTCTTTCCAGATCCGAGAAATCCGGTGACAAGGATCAAGGGTATCTGTTTTTTGGTCATTTACCTACCCTTCGGATAGCATCTACCAATTCGGTCCTACTCGGAATGATTGAAGAAAACGCTAGTGCTCCTTGGATATAGATGCTCGGAAGTTGTTTTACTTTCATTACCCGGCATCGGGCGATATTTTCCGGTACGGTATATTTATATTCGATCAGATCTACCGGGTACCCTATCGCCGCGACGGCATCTTTAGCGGCCGCGAGCATATAGGTGCAAGCGGCACACGTTGCCGAATCCAACGTGAATACTTCAACCAACGGACGCTCCAGATGTTCGTAATCGGGTAATGTACCGGTGAATTCGATATCTGTCCGTTCGTAATTCGCAATCATCTTGCGCGCACTTTCAGTAGTATGCACAGCATGTTCCGCGGCAATCGTATTTTCAACCGGAACGGCATATGGCATGTCACATCCCGGTGAGATGATCAATCGCTGGGCACTCGTGCTGTCGATAAGGTCAATGACAGCTTTCATGTTGTCTTGCTGATTACCGAAGAGCATCACCGAGGTAAGCGGAAGGTTTCCTCCGATGACGATGTCGTAGGTATCGGTTATTTTCTTTGCTTCCGCAAGGTTCACGTTCTCGTCGACTGAAATCCCATCGCAACCGGTCTTGCACATCGGTTCGATATTCTTGGACGCATTACCGCAAACAAAGAATGATGATTTCGCACCGAGGCCTCTGATGTGTTCGAATAATGCTGAAAATGGAGTGTGCATGAATTGGGAAAAATGATCGGGAGATATCTGGGAAATCAGCGGATCCACCACGGCAACCACATCAATTCCTGCTTCCACCAAATATTCAGAAACTTTTTTAGCCACTTCCAATGTGTAGGTTAACAGTGAGCGCACGTACTCTTCTTCCAGGATCATGTCCATGAACAGCTCGGTGCCACGCAGGTGGGAAGCCAAGGTAAACGGACCACAGCATATCCCGTACAAAGCGGTCGAATTTCCAATTATCTCTTTTAGTCGGCGAGTGGCTTGCAATTCGAGAACCAACCTACCTTCGGTGGGCAGTGGCAATTTCGTCGGTATTTCATCGGTATCCGCTAACGGATGGCTGGAAACACTCGGAGGACCATCTTCTGACCAAGCCAGATCACAACCGAGCAATTCAGCTTCGATTTGCAGATCGAACATGACTGGTTGCCCATCCGGATGGTAAAGACGATTCACTTCGAGTTGGGATTCGACCAATTTGTCACAATCGGTCGAAACTTCCAATGCAGTGTAACCGAGCAATGCGCCGGCATGAACCCCGGAAAAGGGAACCCATGGAATCTTGTCAGTTTGTTCACCATTGAGAATTCCCAATATCCGTTGTTTGCCAGTCATCGCTTATCTCCTCTCGTATGTAATCAGCCAGCCTTGCACAACTGTAGGGCGACCTCGGCAGCAGTCGCGGCGTCAGGGGTATAACTATCGGCTCCGATCGAACTCTTGAACGCTTCGGTCACCGGAGCGCCACCGACCATGACTTTCACTTTGTTCTGCAAATTGGCTTCATGAACAGCCTTCACTACCCGCTCCATCTCTTTCATGGTCGTTGTGAGCAATGCCGAGCAAGCGATGATATTCGCGTTGTTGGCAACCGCTTCGTCAACAAAACGCTTCGGGTCGACATCGGTGCCCAGATCGATGACATTGAGACCTTTGCCCTTCATCATCATACCGACGAGATTCTTGCCGATATCGTGCAAGTCGCCTTTGACCGTTCCGATAACCACGGTTCCCCTCGTCTGGACGTTTGCCGCAACCAACAGGGGCTTGAGTATTTCCATACCGGCATTCATTGCCCTGGCAGCGATAAGGACTTCAGGAACAAACACTTCGTTATTCTTGAACTTGACGCCTATGATATTCATGCCTTCCAAAAGACCTTTGTCGAGGATATCTTCAGGGGACAATCCTTCGTCAACCGCCTTTTGGACTAGTTCCTTCACCTCTTTTGCTTTTCCTTTTTGCAAAAATTCACTGATTGCGTTCATGTCGGCCATACCGATACTCCTCCAGATGTGTTCTGGCCTGCTCCACGAAGCTCTTTTAATAACGGCAAAGGTTTCCTGGCTCGTGCTTCGTCCTCACCCGCACCTTCCCGGATTGTTCCAGTGGTAACTTGCAGGATTGTCCACACTTACAGTGACGGGCTCGCGTGGGATTCACACCCAGCTTCCCTTTAAACCGCCAATTGTAGTATGTATTACTTTAGGGTGCTTTTTCTAGACTCTCTATAATTATTTTATCTTTTTTTGTAATTATTTATTCTTTTTCACTTGTTTCATGGATTTCGAATGTCTCATCAGGATAAAATCTTCCCCGTATCCTGAATGCGTATGGTGTCATCCCCAATTGCTGTTTAAATACTTTTGAAAAATAACTTTGGTCGGTAAATCCTGCGATTTGAGCCACTTCAGCAACCGGAACGAGGGTATCGAGCAAGAATCGGCAACTCTTTTCTATCTTCAACTTATTCACATACTGGCTGAATGATATTCCCATCTCGGAGTTGAACAGCTTGCTGAAGTATGTCGGACTGAGCATGACCGCCTCCGCTGTTTGGTTCAACGTGACATTCTTGTCGAAATTCCTTCCGATGAACCGCACCGCTTGCGCTATCAAAGGGCCATAGCGGCCATCGTTAGTCTTGAATACCATATCGGTGATCTGATGGAGCACTACCGAAAGCCATTGGCTTATTGAAGTCTGATCAGAATAGCGATTGATTTCGCGCTGGCAACGATAGCTAATGTTCAAGATTTCTTCCTCTGCGGCTCCGCCTTGAATCGCAGCTCGGGAGATGATCAGGATAAGTTGCATGATACGTAACCTGGTCTGGGCGATACTTTCGGTACCTTTGAAGAAAATCATTCCCAACAGCTCGTTCATCAGTTTAAGTGAATTTTTCTTGTCACCGCAACGAATTGCTTCTTGTAACCTTGCTTCTTTATTGAGTGATTCGATTGCTGATTGAACGTTGTCCTGCCACGAACGCCCTTTTAGTTCCTGTATGTATTCGTTCATGAACGATTGTTGATCAAGTTGATTGCGGTTCTCATTCATCGTCTGTTCACAAATACCTGATGCCCATCCCGAACACATCCGTAGGTTTTCAGCGAACCCATGGATTCGCTCGATAGGCAATCTGGTCACAAGTTCCAGTTTGTTCTGGACTGTCGAGCTCTCAAGTGAAAATTCGGCAAGCAGCTCATCCGGTTCGAAGACCAACACCGGACCGGCGACTATCGCGTAATGCAACAATCCGTCACGAACGATAGGACTGCTCCAATAGAGCAATGACGAAGGACAAAAATAGATATAGCTTCCTCCAAAACGAAACGAAAGATTGGCACAATATCGATGAGTCTCCGCACAATCATGGCAATCTATGCCTTGGAAAGGACACTGAGGGACATGATTCTTTCCCGCGGACAAATTCATAACGGTACATCTGACACCCGTTGCGGCTTCGTAATGTGAGGCAACTTGCTGTGCTAATTCCAATAGTCGCGTACCTGCCATATCTCACACTCCTTCGTCGAACATCATATGCTCGATGTAATGATGTTGGAATAGTTGTGAAGTTGACAGTTCATGATAACAAGCTTTTACACGGATCGCCTCAATGGTTCTTCTGGCTTCCTCTGACAATAAATCTTCCAGCGCACCCTTTCCGGCAGCGTTCCCCACTGCTTTTATGATGCTTGGATCGACCTTTGGTAATAATCCGATCCGCAGCGCACTTGCAATATCGATGTACGATCCGAATCCGCCTGCAATGATGATGGATTCAAGATCTGCCGGTGCCAGATGAGCAATCTCCAACAACGTGGCACACCCGGCAGCTATGGCTGCTTTTGCTAATTGAACCTCCCTGACATCCCGGTTGGTGAACACAATGTCACTATCGAGAACGAATTCCGATCCGTTTTCGCCATTTCGGATCAACGATGAATCGTCTTTTGATACCATCGCACCGGTTTCATCCACAAGGCGCAAATCAAGAAGCAACGCCATACAATCAATAATCCCCGATCCGCAGATGCCGATCGGACTCGCCGAGTTGAGCGTTGAGTATGCGAATGATACATCGTTCGTTTTCCAAAGTTTGTCTATCGCTCCTTCGATGGCACCTGTTCCGCAGATAATATTGGCCCCTTCGAACGCCGGTCCGGCAGCGGATGAACAACAGTGAAGGACCTGACCATCCCATAATGCAATTTCACCGTTCGTCCCGATATCGATATAGAGAGTGCGCTTACCCGTAAAGGTAAATGCGCATGAATGGATCCCGGCGGTAACATCCGATCCTATATATGCCGATACGAAACCGGGAAGATGGATTCGGGCCTTGGGGAACTGAGAAAATCTGATGTCATTCCCATCCAGCAACTTTTCGTCAGTAAACGCACAGGTAAATGGCGCGCTTGCTATGGCTATCGGATCAGCGCCGACAACCAGATGGATCATCGTCGGATTCCCTACGGCAGAGATCCGGACAACCTTTGATTTGGGGATGTGGTGTGTCTCACAGAGGAGCCCGATCATGTGATCGAGTTGTCCGATGATGGCTTTCTGTAGATCAATCAAACCGGAAGGATGCTCCGCTACATGCTGTATCCGACTGATCACATCGGCTCCCCAACGTTTTTGGTTGTTCAAGGCCGTTCTATACCCTACGATCTTTTTCCGATCCAAATCGACCAGATACACTACCACCGTCGTAGTTCCGATATCGATCGCACATCCATAAGCGGAACCAAGCCCATCTTCAACCGAACTTTGGATTGTATCGTCTTCGTCAAAAGAGGCCACCACTTTGTGACTATCACGGAAATCTTTTGGTACTTCCACCGTAGCCACATAGCCCGCCGGGAGAACCGTACGACAAGCAAGCCGATATCCGGCGTGTAACCGGGCCGTACTTATTAGCCGAGCATCGTCGTCGTTGTAACATAATTGGATGGTATCGGTACATCTCACCAGACATTTTCCGCAAAGACCGTTTGCACCGCAAGGTGCGTTCACCGTGATGTCATGATGATCAAACAGTAATTCCATTAGGGTTCGATGGCCGTCTCCGGTTATCTCAAGACCATTCACCTTTGATTCATCATGAATTCTCCGTAATGTTTGCATTATTACGGATGGGATTGAATCCGATGAAAGACCCGAAGCCAATACCACCGTTTCTTCGAACGATTTCCCTTCGATCTTCTCGAGAAACTCTCTGTCGCGTACAAACAAATTGCCTTGCTCATCTTTTGCGGCAAACAGCAGTGCGTTGATATAAGCGCGGGCGATGTGATCGAATGGCAGGTTTACATTCGATATGGCGAGCATGATTCCCATCAAACGGTCATCATGGCGTAGTTTTCTCGGCAAGTCGCGTCCGATACGAAACACCGTATCTCCAAGAGCGTGATTTGCAAATCGTTGCAATAAGTCTTCGATATATGTATCCAACGAGGATGCGGTAAACGCATCGGGATACAGTGTTAGCAAACCGTCCCTGCTCTGGCGCATCGCCGATCGCACTGCTTCGAAAACTACAGGATCTTCGAGTACTCGTGCCAACATCGGCTCTTGGGGATACCTTCGGTACCCGAAGTAGGCAGCGGCTGCATGACCGAGGTTATGAATGAATAATTTACGATCAACATAAGCCGCGATAGGAGAAACAGCTTCGATTTCTTTACATTCCGGAATTTGATTTTTAAATCCCAATCGATCTACGATCAACGTATTAAACGGTTCTGCCCTCATAATTAATGGATCGCCCGAAGTTTGGATCGGGACCATTTTTCCGATACTTGTTTCAACCAATCCGACATAACCGGACAATAAAAATCCTTGAGGCATATGCGGATAGAGAAACGATGCTAATTGGGCCGCCCCATCGTGAATATTTTCAGCAATGATGACGTCCAACGGATATGAAGGATAGTGTAGATACCTTTCAACGATGGCCTGTGCCAGTAACGGGGCGATTTTAGGCAACACCGTCTTACCAACGGAAACAGATAATACATCCGCTTGGACAATGGCAGAAATGACAGCTGCCTGGTTCGTCCCGTCGACAGCGCTCACGTTTTGGACTTCAATTGTCTCTTGTACCGTGTCAGAGACAATCTCTACGGTATATGAACGACGCTCATTGAGCAGATTGACCAATGTGGTATCAATATCGATAAACACCACATCATATCCGTTACGGGCAAATATCTGACCGATAAATGATCGTCCGATATTTCCCGCTCCCCACTGCACTAGCCTTTTCATTGGTGTCTCCCCACGTTGCTGATTAACATATTAGTTCCTACTTAATGAGTTTCTCCCTTTTCCAAGACCTTTGCAACCCGAATTCTAATAAAATAGCACTATCGTACAGCATCATGATATGTAAAGGGGAAATCATCAAACTTTCTTCATCAAGCGTTAAAAGTTATAATAAAATATTATTGACAAGAGGAAATTTCAAAATAGCTTCTGATGAAATAATCACTGTATAAATATACAGATATATCCTGAAAACGCTGGTCTGTGCCGCGGCGGTGCGCCACCGGATCGATTTTTGCAGTATTCACATCGCAATTTGTTGGTGGATATAGGAAAAGGGCTCCCTTTCTGTTATTGTTTAGTCACTTTCGAAGGACTGGATGAACTGCGGTTTTTGTGTCATCTTGGGTCTCCCTATTTAGGTATACCCATTATGGCATGCCACTTCCCCGAGATCAAGTACAAAAATGATTCCCTGATAAGAGTTTATGATTATTCAGGCTCCCTTTTCATCGGGAGCCCTAAAAACTAAAAGTTACAGATTAATCATCATAAGTACGAGCCTTTTCAGAAGATCACTAATTTTATTGACAAAGCATTTTGTGAATTATAGCATTTGAACGAATCAACTCAATGCCATACTTAACTACTTAGTTTGCTTTGGGCTACCTCTAATTTAAGGAGAACTGTATGAGAGAGAGATGTCAACGCTGTGGCAATAATTATGGTGACATAAAATTCAGGGAAGAGGAGTCACTCCCAGAAAATGAAAAAGCAGGATTTTACTGTGAGGATTGCTTTAAATATCTGAAGCGCAAATGGTGGGAAAATGAAAAATTAGCATATATGTTTGACAACGAGGGAAATAGAGCAGATAGTCCTGACTATAATCCTGACGATGTTTGGTTTGAAAATGATGAGTAAGTTTTCATAAACCGATTTTTCTTACGGTAGTGAAAACGGGTAGTACCAAGTATTCATATCGAATTTAGGCTACCTCTTATCCTAAACACAGTTGGGCTGTCATACAGAACAATACAGCTGAAAGCTATAAACTGCTCTACTAGAATGAACTGTTCCTGACTTTGGGAAAATGTATTTTACCAAGCAGTTCAAAGCCATATCCATCCATCAGGGGCTCCTCGATCCCTGCACCCGTGTAAATGGTTGAATGTATGAATAGTTGAATAGCTCATCAGAAAGCCCTCACAGGGATAACTCTGAATTCGAGATCTCGTGAGTTGGCGTTCTGCCCTCCATTGCGGAAATTCTGGAGCCACGCGTAGTAGCCGCTGTACTCCGAAGAACTCCAGTAGTACCCGGATTCAGAAAAAACCTCTTGGTAATTTCCTCCTAGATTATGGTTGAGATCATAGTATAGCATCAGTTCATCCTTACTCGGTAGAAACCAGTCGTCATACGTCACCCCATCCTTAATCACAACGAGATCGGCACAAACCTTCGCCGCATAGTCAGCTTTGAATTTATGTGGTTCGGAGTTGCCAAACCTTGCCACTATCTTCTCAGTATTGCTCTTTCCCGCTCCGATTGCTGTTTCGGTCCCCTTTACAGTTATATACATTCCTCCCCATACTTTCTCACTGAATTCATGGCTTGCGGAGGCAGCCTCCAGATACCGCCACCCATCGCTGTATGAGCCCTTGTCGTAGAAGATAACACCTCCCGCTGGGCCAACATCGCCAATGATATAATAGTCTCTCCAATTCGCATATAAAATCTTGTCTGACAATATTTTATCACTTTCAAAATCCCACGGTATCGAATACCCTGTATCTTTATACCATCCTTCAAACACATATCCTTTTTTATATGGAATTGCGGGTTCGGCTATGATTGAACCTGGGGAAATGTTGGATATTGGATTGATAGAGCTCCCACCACTACTATCAAATTTTACGGATTTCAACCTAATCCATTTCGCATATAATTTCACAGGTTCCGACTTATCCCATGTTTTCAGACTTTCCATCGTATCGGAATAATATGCAGCCCCTCTCCCGTCCATATCATCATAATATCCATCAAATATATATCCACTCCGAGTCGGTGCGCTTGCAGATGGCATAGAGGCCCCATAACCCACAGTTATACTCTTTGTTCCTCCAGAACCTCCTTGGGAATCAAGAGTTACGGAGTAATTATTCACCCTCCACTTTGCATAAAGCGTCATATCATCAAGCAGGACATCCTTTTTAAAATCCCATGCCTGACCATATTGTGCATCATTATACCACCCTTCGAAGGAATAGCCTTTTCTGGAGGGTTTCGCAGGCTCTCTGATGACGGAACCAAAAGTTTGTCCAGTCAAGTCGGGTGTGTCAGCCCCATTGAAGGCAACCCTCAGGCCTGAACGTATTGATGACAAAACTTCATTCGGCTCGGTAGGCATTTCTTGGAACATTCCTGATATTGGCAGCTTATAACTTATGACCTGCCCTTCAAATCCGAAATCAGTGACTGAGATGTATACGGTTTCAGAACCCTGAAAGAATTCTCTCCGCTCCTTTTCGTTTTCTCCGAAGGTTACCCAGAACTCCAGGACCTCGTTGTATGCATCCACTTTCTTCGCACGCACGACAGGATGATTACCGACACGCAGGAAATCTCCCTTGTCATTGTCGAGGAACATGTACTCAAAGAATCTTGGATCGATAGTGAATGAACTCGAGCTGAGTAATTCATCATTCCCCTTATACCTGAGAAAAACCAGAAAAATCCCACTCATCTCTTGCTGGCGGTCCAAGGCTTTCGTCTGTAACTCAAGCCTGCTTGCCATCTGCGGGGTGCTGTACCGCTTGTTCTTCATGTCAGGATACTCACTCAGCACATATGTCTCGCTCAGCAAAGGCACTGCTGTAAGTTGCAACGGTCCGTTTTTTAGGGTGAATGGTTCTACGACTTGTTGGAAATAAGTCGAAACACTATCTTTCCTTTCAAGGATTGTCCTCGCATACGTCGTGTTCTCATTCACTCCGCCTGCAAAAAGGCTCAATCCAACCAAATATAAAACTACAACAGTTATAATCAAAATCTTCTTCATATCTTAATATTCCTGCTCTGATCTAATGATTTAGCTTTTTCATATTCCGTATTCTTTTCCTTAACAATCCCTTTGCCGCCGATAGATCTGACCTTATCTATCACTTTCGTTGGCGGTTCAGGCTTTGAAATCTTGGAGCCTTTCAAAACCTCTATGGCGTTGACTACACTTCCTCCCTGGCTATTAAAATTTACCGTATACCATGGAACTTCATTAGAACACGATATCAGCACTACGACAATTAGCAGAGGAACCATGGAAAAGAGAAGAGTTGTTGCCATTGGTCCTTTTTTCATCAGACGCCTTCTGGGTAGGAATTCTTAGCACAAACACAGATCAAATCACTAATTAATACTACTTTATATCACCTCCACTAACAATAATTATTTACTTTGAAAGACCCTAGAGGTAGGACATACGCACTAAACCCATCTCATACATTCCCAACATACGCTTTCAGTGAGGATTTATCGTAAACAACTCTTATGTTTTGTAGTAAGTTATTTTATCTTATACAATACATCGATGA
>Ga0172382_10000379_pt1 | contig 83504 bp, 65 predicted proteins | sample Leawel138RmetaG_FD_122245 | JGI IMG/M metagenome (GOLD analysis project Ga0172382, IMG submission 122245) | Leachate microbial communities from a municipal landfill in Southern Ontario, Canada - Leachate well 138R metaG | ecosystem: Engineered > Solid waste > Landfill > Unclassified | place...
ACATCGAGATGTTTTACAACCCAAAACGCCGACACGGTTTCAACAACCAGCTGTCACCGGTAGAGTTTGAGAAGCGACATTTACTGAGCCTGGAAAGTGTCTAAGAAATCCGGGGCGATTCAACGCCATCCAGAAGCTTCGCGGTGGTGACGTCCTGCTTGGCTGGCAGCCTGACTTCCTTACCTGGGGCGGGACTGAGTGTTTTGAGGTATGCCGCCATGGCCTGCACGTCGCCATCGGTCATGTATTGCGTGCTGTGCTCGACCACTTCGGCCATGGCGCCGAAGGCTGCGGTGGTTTCGGTACGGCCGGTCTTGAAGAAATCAGACAGCTCGTCGGTACTCCAGGTACCCAGGCCGCGATGCTCACCGCGCAGACTCTTGGCGCGCCAACCATCAATGATGGCGCCACTGAGGTATTCATCCGAATCGGCGTTCGACAGCGCCACTTCCTGGAAGCCGATGCCACGTTCCGTGTGGCAGGAGCCACAGTGCCCCGGGCCTTCGACCAGATATTGACCGCGGGTGAGTATCGGGTCGTCCGTCTCGGGGACGAAATCACGCTCCGGAGCGAACAGGGCCTGCCAGTAGGCCAGCGGCCAGCGCCAGTTGAGCACAGGTGGCAGCTCGCTCGTTCTATTGACTTGTCTGACAGGCTCTACGGCCGACATGAAGTAGGCGTACATCGCTGCGATGTCTTCATCCGGCATGATGCCGTAGGACGGATACGGCATGGCCGGGTACAGCGCGCTGTTGTCCTTACGGACACCGTGCTTGGTGGCATTCAGGAAGTCGTCGAAGGTGTATTCACCAATGCCGGTCTCGCGGTCTGGCGTAATGTTGGTGGAATAGATGGCGCCAAGGGCGTCAGCATCGGCAGACCGCCGGCGAAGGGCTTGCCCCCAAGAGTCGTGTGGCAGGCCACGCAATCAGCCGTGCGCGCCACATATTCACCGCGCGCAATGAGCGCGGCGTCGTTAATATCGACCGTCGTGTCGCTACTGACCGTGCGCAAGCGCGGTAATACCTGACTCAGTGTAAAAGCCAGGGCCACGCCGCCGATTGCCAAGACAAGGATGTTGCGTTGCCAATGCTTCATTGATTGTTCCCTATCAGGAGATCGGACATAGCGACCGAATACCAGCTCGCAACCCATCACCAAGCCATGCGAGGAGTATGACGGACGACATCTGAGATCCATTGACCTCTGTCAGCCGGTCATAAACACGTCCGTTTTTTATAACTGGGAATTTTCAGGTGGGAGGATTAAGGGGGCGTTAACAGGCAGGCCGCGCCTGGGTTCCAGCCCGGCGTCCTCCCTTCGTGAAATGATGCCGAGATCGGAGGACGGACCGTAGCGAGCAGCGGCAACGCGTTGTCCTCGCGTGGTGTTTACGACGCCGTACAGGCCCAAAGGTGTATCCCGCCCTTGCTCGACTACCACGTTGGTGTCGCGCACTTACAACCCGAAGGGTAGGCAGTTGAGCTGCTAGCGGTTCGAGGCGAACAGGGCCTTTTGCGCTTGCTGAACACGATGGTGACAAGCCGCCGCATCACCAAGCGCAGTGAAATCATTGCGGTGTGCGGGCGGCCTGGCGTGTCGCAGAGGGCCTCGCCGGAGACGCAGCCCAGTGGACATTGGACGGCCGAACGCACCCGATCCAACCAAATGGCGGTTCGCTTGTCAGTTTCTTTGCTTCCCATAAACGATCGGCAAGGAATCGACATGAAAAAGAGCTCATTTTTACTGGCCGGGATTTGCGCAGCCCTGATTGGCAGCGCCAATGCGCAGGAGAAACCGACGGTCCAGTTCATTGCCACCGGCGGAACGATCGCGATGAAGATCGACCCGGTCAAGAAGGCACCGGTGCCCGCCATATCAGGTGATGATCTGCTGGCCACGGTGCCGGAGGTGGCCGAGTTCGCAAAGATCGAAGTCGACAACCTGTCGAACGTGCCCTCTGACTATATGGATCCGCCGCGCTGGATCGAACTATCCAAGGCGATGAATGCTGCGCTCAAGCGTCCTGAGGTGTCGGGCGTCATTGTCTCGCACGGCACCGACACGCTGGAGGAAACGGCGTTCTGGCTCGACCTGACCGTCGAGTCCGACAAGCCGGTCGTCGTCATCGGGGCACAGCGCAACGCGTCCTCTTCGGACTTCGACGGCCCGCGCAACCTGCTCAACGCGGTGCGTATTGCCGTCGATGAGCAGGCAAAGGGCAAGGGCGTCCTGCTGGCCATGAACAACCAGATCAACGCTGCGCGCCACGTGACCAAGACCCATACGGCGAACGTGGAGACATTCCAGTCCGGTGATTACGGTTTTCTCGGGGAGGTCTATCCCGACCGTGTGATCTTCGCCAGGGAGCCGTTGCGCCGACAGCACATCGGGATCAAGACCGACGCCATGCCAAAGGTTGAAATCGTCGCCATGTACGGCGGTGCCGATGGCAGCCTGCTTCGCAGCGCAGTCGATCAGGGTGCGAAGGGGATCGTGGTGCAGGCGCTGGGCATGGGCAACATGAACCAGCCGATGTTCGAGGCCGTGAAGTATGCACTCGGTAAGCAGGTTCCCGTCGTGATCTCGACGCGCGTGTATAACGGGCGGGTCATGGCCAACTACGGCTTCGAGGGCGGCGGCAAGACAACTGCCGACGCAGGTGCCGTGATGGCAGGAAACCTCAGCCCGCAAAAAGCGCGCATCCTGCTGATGCTGCTTCTGCAGGACGGGAAGACGGGGCAGGGGGACCTGCAGGCGGCGTTCGACGCGATGTAACCCCCTTGGCATCGAGCCGCTGCGTAGGCTGGACCGGTACCCACCTTACAGGTCCAGCGCTACGCCGCGCTTGCCGCTCAGACCGCTTGCTCGATCCGGGGGCCAAAGGGGTCTCGTAGCTGCTGCCAGGCCTCGGGACCGGCCGCCATCTCGGCGTCGTTGAGCAGGCAGGCATCCAGCTCGATGCGCAAGCGGGCGAAGTCGATGTTCTGGCCGATGAAAACCAGCTCCTGGCGACAATCGCCAACCTCGGCGTCCCATTTCGTCATCAGCGCGCGCCGTTCTTCTTCATCCTGAGGCCATTGGGCCCTGGGCACGAATCGCCACCATTGCCCGGCATGGCCGTGACGCATTAGCCCGCCGGCCTGCGACCAACTGCCTGCTTCCTGATGCCGGCTGGCCAGCCAGAAATAGCCCTTGGAGCGCAGAAGGCGGCCATTGGCCCATTCACCGTCGAGAAAGGTGAAGAAGCGTTCGGGATGGAAAGGCCGCCGCGCCCGATAGACTGTCGAGGCGATGCCATATTCCTCGGTTTCGGGCACATGCTCGCCGCGTAGCTCCTTGAGCCAGCCGGGCGCTTGGGCGGCGCGTTCGAAGTCGAAGCGGCCGGTGTTCAAGATCCTCGACAGCGGCGCCTGCAGGCCATGTGAAACGTCGACATGCCGGGTGCAACCACCGGGATATTCAGGCGCGAGCGCAGGGCGGCCAGGCCGGAGTCGCTGACGGTGTCGATGCACACCGCGTCATAGCCTTCTTCCTCGGCGCGCAGTCCCGCCTCGACCACGGAGAAATCCATCAGCAGGACGTCGTAGGGGCTGTCGGCCAGCGAGGCCCCACGGGCGACCGGCACGAACTCGGGGTGAAACCCGGGAAGAATCAAGTGAGGTGGAAGCTGGCTGGCCCGATTGGCCGCGGCAGCCTGATCCATAGGGATCGGGATGATGATTTTTATACGATTCGTCATTGCGGCTCCTCGCTATTTCATTCAACGGTCCTCTGACCTGAATTAGCAAAGAGCCTGCCAACTATTAAATTATTGATTTTAAAGGTGAATTCTGAATTCTTCGGATTTCAATTTGAAAGGAAGCGGCCCAGGTTGAAATCGCAGCGTGACCGGTGCGTCAGATTGCGAAGTGCCTCCTGATCGTGGCGCCGATTCCGGGGGAGGGGTGGCCGATCGATTTGTGCTGACCTGTCTCTAGCGAAAAGTGGTCCTCCGTGAGCGCTGGTTCAGGGCGTTCAATATGGCAAAATATGAGAAATACTTCGCAATACCTCGCGCTTGTGGCGTGACGCTTCGCCTCACTAGAGTAGCGGGGTGACACCGGGCCCCTCTGGCGGTTTCGTACCGCGATGTCGGAGTCACAGTCGTTTTGACTATGACTGAAAGGAGGGGCTCGATGACTGCCCTAGAACCGTTTCTCCTTGCCGAATTTCTCGGCACGGCCACTTGGCTGTGGCTGGTTTTCATCGCCGTTGTGGTGTCGCTGCTCGCCTTCGATCTGGGAGTCCTTCACCGGGACAATCACGAAATCGGCGTGCGCGAGAGCCTGCTGCTGTCGGCGGGCTACATCAGCGCCGGTCTGCTGTTCGGCCTGTGGGTGTATTTCCAGAAGGGCAGCGATGCCAGCATGGATTACCTGACCGGCTTCCTCATCGAGAAATCGCTGTCGATGGACAACGTCTTTCTCATGGCCACCATCTTTGGCTTCCTGGCGATTCCGCGGCAGTACCAGCACAAGGTGCTGTTCTGGGGAATCATGGGCGTGCTCGTGCTGCGGGCGTTGATGATCGGTCTGGGCGCGACCCTGATCCACGAATTCAGCTGGATTCTCTACGTGTTCGGGCTCTTCCTCGCCGTGACCGGTCTGAAGATGCTGTTCAGCAAGGTTGATGATCACCCGGATCTCGAGCGCAACCTGCTGGTCAGGTTTCTGCGCAAGCATCTGCGGGTCACGAACACACTGCACGAGCAGCGCTTCTTCGTGCGTCAGCCCGACGCGACGGGCAAGCCCGTACTGTGGGCGACGCCGCTGTTCCTCGCGCTGATCCTGATCGAGTGTGCCGACCTGGTCTTCGCGGTCGACAGCGTCCCGGCGATTTTCGCCATTACCCAGGATCCGTTCATCGTCTATACGTCGAACATTTTCGCCATCCTCGGGCTTCGGGCGCTCTATTTCGCGCTCGCCGCCATGATCCATCGCTTTGCGTATTTGAAGTACGCACTGGCGCTGGTACTGGTGTTCATCGGCGCGAAGATCTTCCTGGTAGGCATCATCGGCAAGATTCCGTCGGTCATCTCCTTGAGCGTGACCGTCGCATTGCTGGCCGGGGGCGTCATCGTGTCGATGTACAAGACCCGGAACGTGCAGCCCGGTGGCACGGCGGCTGACGAAGGAGAGCGCTGAGCACGACGGCGGGCAGTGACAGAGCCGTGCCGCTGATCGAATGAGTGCTCCGGTTTGCTGATCGACCAGCGTGGAGCCGAGCTCGTCGCACGGCTCCAGCTGACGGCCCCCCACTTGGATATCAAGAGCGCCGGGGGTCGCGGGCACGGCCTTCGGGGCGGTCAGCATTCCTCGCAGCCCAAGACTTTTCTCGATGTGCTGCGGGCGATCTCGAGGCTAAGCCGGTCTGGACGGAGGCGGATTGCGGCGTGCGTCGTTGCAAAATTCGTTTCGATGACTAAGATAGTAATCGATTACTATCTTTTGAGCGGCTCATGGATAATCCTTCGAAACATCTCCCCGCTGACGAGCGTCGCGCTGTAACGATCGAGGCGGTCGTGGAACTCGCTGGGTCGAACAATCCCAGCGAGATCACCACCGCCGCGATTGCCAAGCACATGCATGTAACCCAGGGCGCGCTGTTTCGGCACTTCGCGAACAAGGACGCCATCTGGCAGGCGACGATGGAGTGGGTGGCCGAACGTCTGCTCACGCGCATAGACCGTTCGGCTCGTGGCATCGAGTCCGCGCTCGAGGCGATGGAAGCGATGTTCATGAGCCACGTCGACTTCGTGGCCGAGCATCCGGGCGTGCCGCGCATGATCTTCGGCGAACTTCAGCGCGCTGAATCGTCGGCTGCCAAGCGCATGGTGCAGACGTTGATCAGGCGTTATGCCGAGCGTTTGCAGGTGCTGATCGAGAAGGGCAAAGCGAACGGCGAACTGGCTGGCGAACTGGATGACGAGGCCGCGGCGATGCTTTTCATCGGCACGATCCAGGGGCTGGTGATGCAGTCGATGCTCGACGGCGATATGCAACGAATCCGCCGCGATGCACCGCGCGTCTTCGCGGTCTATCGGCGTGGCATCGAGGCTGCCGTATGAAGCGACCGATCCTGCACCGCCGCGCGCTGGTACTGCTGGCGGTCGTGGTGCCTTTGGCTGGTCTGTTCGGCTATGTGGCGTTGCGTTCCGGTCCTCTCGCACCCGTTGCGGTGACGGTCGCGGCGGTAGAGTCGCGCCCGCTGGCGCCGGCACTGTTTGGCATCGGCACCGTGGAGGCGCGCTACACCTACAGGATCGGTCCCACCTCCACCGGGCGTCTGCTGCGCCTCGCCGTGCAGGTCGGTGATCGTGTCATTGCAGGACAGGTGATCGGGGAAATGGACCCGGTGGACCTCGACAAGCGGATTGCTGCGCAGGCATCGACCGTCAACGCTGCCGAGGCGGCCTTGCGTGAGGCGCAACAGCGACAGAGCTACGCCAGCACCCAGGCTGGACGCTACACACGACTGTACGAGGCGCGGGCGACCAGCGAGGAGAATGCTGCAACGAAGCGTCACGAGCTGCGGATAGCCGACGCAGCCTTGACTGCTGCCGAAGAACAGCTGGCGCGCGCCAGGGCTGATCGGGAAGTCCTGTTGGCGCAGCGCGCGGATTTGCGCCTGATCGCTCCGGTGGACGGCCTGGTGGCTGAGCGAACGGCTGATCCCGGCTCGACGATCGTCGCCGGGCAGGCCGTGGTGAACGTCATTGATCCGGGCAGCTACTGGATCAATGTTCGCTTTGACCAGGTCGGTGCCGCCGGCTTGGCGCAGGATCTGCCGGCTCGGGTCGTGCTGCGCTCGCGTGGCGGCCAGGCGCTGCAAGGTCGGGTGCTTCGGGTCGAGCCGATGGCCGATGCGGTAACCGAGGAGCTGCTGGCCAAGGTGGTCTTCCAGACGATGCCTGAACCGCTGCCGGCGGTGGGGGAGCTGGCAGAGGTCACGGTCGACATGCCCGCGCTGCCTGCCACGCTGGTCATTCCGAACGCCGCGATCAGGCGTGACCACGAGACCACAGGTGTCTGGCAGCTCATGGAACGGGGCTTGCGATTTGCGCCGGTCCGCCTTGGAGCCGCCGACCTCGATGGCTATGTGCAGGTTGCGGCAGGCCTCGAGCGCGGCGACCAGATCGTGGTGTATAGCGAGAAGGCGCTGGCGGCGCACCATCGCGTGCAGGTCGTCGAGCACATCGTGGGCGCGCCGAGATGATCAGTCTCGCCGGGCGCGACATCCTGCATGCCTGGGGCAAGTTCGTCTTCACCGGGGTGGGTCTGGGCCTGCTGATCGGTGTCACGCTGGTCATGGCCGGGCTGTATCGCGGTATGGTCGATGACGGCAAGGTGCTGCTGGACAACAGCGGCGCCGATCTGTGGGTCGTGCAACAGGACACCTTGGGGCCATACGCCGAATCATCCAGCATCCACGACGACCTGTACCGCACGATCCTGGCCATGCCGGGCGTTTCCCAGGCAGCGAATGTCACCTACCTGACCATGCAGGTGCGCAAGGGTGCGAGCGATGTCCGCGCGATGGTGGTCGGTATCGCGCCGGGCTCGCCAGGCGTGACACCGGGCTGGCCGGCCTACCTGGTCGCAGGGCGCCAGATCACCCGAGACCACTACGAGGCGGTGGCCGATGTCGCCACCGGGTTCCAGCTGGGAGACCGGCTGACGATTCGCCGCAATCAATACACGGTCGTAGGCCTGACCCGGCGCATGGTGTCCTCCAGCGGCGATCCGATGGTGTTCATTGCGCTCAAGGATGCGCAGCAAGCCCAGTTCCTCAAGGACAACGATGCGATCTGGCAGGAGCGTCGTCGCACCGCGGCCGATCCCGAGCTCAATCGCCCCGGTGCGCCGGACATCCTCGGAACCGTCAACGCGCTGCAGGTCGCCAATCCCTACGTCAATGCTGTGCTGGTCACACTGAAGCCCGGGCATTCGGCGGATGTGGTGGCCGACTCCATACGGCGCTGGAAGCGCCTGACCGTCTACACCCGCGATCAGATGGAGCAGATCCTCGTCGGCAAGCTGATCGCGACGTCGGCCAAGCAGATCGGCATGTTCCTGGTGATCCTGGCCATCGTCAGCGCCGCGATCGTGGCGTTCATCATCTATTCGCTGACGATGGACAAGATTCGCGAGATTGCCGTACTCAAGCTCATCGGCACGCGCAATCGCACCATTGCCGCGATGATCCTGCAGCAGGCGATAGCGTTGGGGGTGATCGGCTTTGTGGTGGGCAAGATCAGCGCGACGTTCTCCTCGCCGGTGTTTCCAAAGTACGTGCTGCTGATTCCGCGCGACTCCATTGCCGGCTTCCTCGCTGTCCTGGCGATCTGCGTGCTGGCCAGCCTGGTTGCCATCCGTATCGCGCTCAAGGTTGATCCGGCGCAGGCCATAGGAGGCTGACATGGCAGGCAACGGCATTCGCATCGAGCGGCTGAGCAAGCGCTATGGCGAGGGCGACACGGCGGTGTTCGCCCTGAAAGAGGTGAACATGCATGTCGCACCCGGCGAGGTGGTGGGGCTGATCGGCCCCTCGGGGTCGGGCAAAAGCACGCTCCTCAAATGCCTGGGCGCGGTCATCGAACCCACGACCGGGCGGATGACCCTGGGCGACGACGTGATCTACGACGATGGCTGGAGTGTCAGCGACCTGCGCGCCCTGCGTCGGGACAAGATCGGCTTCGTGTTCCAGGCACCGTACCTGATCCCCTTCCTCAATGTGACCGACAATGTGGCGTTGCTGCCGATGCTGGCCAACGTACCCAACGCCGAGGCCCGGCGCCGCGCGCTCGACCTGCTGGGCGCACTGGATGTGCGGCATCGGGCCGATGCCATGCCCTCGCAGCTGTCCGGCGGTGAGCAACAGCGCGTGGCGATAGCCCGAGGCCTGGTCAATCGTCCACCGGTGATCCTGGCTGACGAGCCGACCGCGCCGCTGGACAGCGAGCGCGCGATGGCGGTCATCCGCATCCTCAACGAGATGGCGCGCTCCTTCGAGACGGCGATCATCGTCGTCACGCACGATGAAAAGATCATTCCGACCTTCAAGCGCATCTACCATATTCGAGATGGCGTGACCCACGAAGAGGCTGGCGAGGGGCGGGCGTACTAGCCTCTGGCCGGAACACTTTCGCTGCCCGCGAAGTCTTCACTGCGAGACCCGGCTTGCGGGGTTCTACAATCGAACCTACTGCCTCAACCGCCCCGCAGCGTCATATGACGAGGATGTGATGACAATCGCCAATCAGCAATTCGCCAGCGACAACTATTCCGGCATCTGCCCAGAAGCCTGGGAGGCCATGGCCCGCGCAAACCAGGGCCACGAAAGGGCCTACGGCGACGACCAGTGGACCACGCGCGCGGCCAATCACTTTCGCCAGCTGTTCGAAACCGACTGCGAGGTGTTCTTCGCCTTCAACGGCACGGCGGCCAATTCCCTGGCGTTGTCGTCGCTTTGCCAGAGCTACCACAGCGTGATCTGCGGTGACATCGCTCATATCGAAACCGACGAATGCGGCGCCCCGGAGTTCTTCTCGAACGGCTCCAAGCTGCTGCTGGCCCCGACGGAGCAGGGCAAGCTGACGCCTGCAGCGATTCGCGAGGTCGCGCTCAAGCGCAAGGACATCCATTACCCCAAGCCCCGCGTGGTGAGCCTGACCCAGGCCACCGAAGTCGGCACCGTCTACCAGCCCGACGAGCTGCGTGCGATCAGCGCGACCTGCCGGGAGCTTGGGCTGCACCTGCACATGGATGGCGCGCGCTTCGCCAACGCCTGCGCGCACCTGGGCCTGTCGCCGGCGGAGCTCAGCTGGAAAGTCGGCGTCGACGTGCTCTGCTTCGGTGGCACCAAGAACGGCATGGCGGTAGGCGACGCCATTCTGTTTTTCAATCGCGAACTGGCGACCGATTTCGAGTACCGCTGCAAGCAGGCCGGTCAGCTCGCCTCCAAGATGCGTTTTCTTTCGGCGCCCTGGGTCGGCCTGCTGGAAAACGGCGCCTGGCTGAAATACGCCGAACACGCCAACCGTTGTGCCCGGCTGCTGGCTGAGCTGATACGGGACCTGCCGGGCGTCGAGCTGATGTTTCCGGTGCAGGCCAACGGCGTCTTCGTCAGCCTGCCGCCAGCCGCGCTGGACGCCCTGAGAAGTCGCGGCTGGATGTTCTACACCTTTATCGGGGTCGGCGGTGCGCGGTTCATGTGCTCATGGGACACCAGCGAAGCCCGCGTGCGGCAGCTGGCCGATGACATTCGCGCCGCGGTCACCGGCACCCTGTAGGTGCGGCGACCGATGCATCGGAGGCATCCCCAGCAGACGCGCCGCCTGCTGCGCTGAGGATGCTCAGATGCCGCCGAGCGTGGCCACCAGCACGGCCTTTATGGTGTGCATGCGGTTCTCGGCCTGATCGAAGACGATGCTCGCTGGCGACTCGAACACCTCGTCGGTGACTTCGATCCCGCCGGCCAGCTCGGGATGATGCTCGGCGATCTCCTTGCCGACCATGGTCTCGGCGTTGTGGAGCGCCGGCAGGCAGTGCATGAACTTCACCCGCGGATTGCCGGCGGCCTGCATCAGCGCCGCGTTGACCTGATAGGGCAGCAGCAGGGCGATGCGCTCGCCCCAGGCTTCGACCGGCTCGCCCATCGACACCCAGACATCGGTGTGGATGAAGTCGACGTCGCGGACCGCTTCGCGCGGGTCCTCGGTCAGTGTCAGCTGCGCGCCGGACTGCGCGGCGAAGGTGCGGCAGGCGGCCAGGTGTTCTTCATGCGGCCAGAGCGCCTTGGGCGCGCCGATGCGCACGTCCATCCCCAGCTTGGCGCCGACCAGCAACAGCGAGTTGCCCATGTTGTTGCGCGCATCGCCGACATAGGCGTAGCGGATCTGGTGCAGCGGCTGGTCGCTGTGCTCGCGCATGGTCAGCACGTCGGCAAGCATCTGGGTGGGGTGGTATTCATCGGTCAGGCCGTTGAACACCGGCACGCCGGAAAACTGCGCAAGTTCCTCGACCACGTGCTGGCTGAAACCACGGTATTCGATGGCGTCGTACATGCGCCCGAGCACCCGGGCGGTGTCCTTCATGGTCTCCTTGTGGCCGATCTGCGAGGACGTCGGGTCGATGTAGGTGACGTTGGCGCCCTGGTCGTAGGCGGCGACCTCGAAGGCGCAGCGGGTGCGGGTCGAGGTCTTCTCGAAGATCAGCGCGATGTTCTTGCCCTTGAGGTGCTGGTGCTCGGTGCCGCAGTACTTGGCGTGCTTGAGGTCGCGCGCCAGATCGAGCAGGTAGCGCAGCTCGCGCTCGCTGTGGTGGGTGAGGCTGAGCAGGTGCCGGTTGTGCAGGTTGAAGGCCATCGGGTTGCCTCCTCAATAGTCTCAAAAGTCGACCGGATCGCGGATGATCGGGCAGGTCATGCAGTGGCCACCGCCACGGCCGCGGCCCAGTTCGCTGGCGTCGATGGTGATGACCTCGACGCCGGCCTTGCGCAGCAGGGTGTTGGTGTAGGTGTTGCGGTCGTAACCGATCACCACCCCGGGCTCGAGCGCGACCACGTTGTTGCCGTCGTCCCATTGCTCGCGTTCGGCCTCGTAGCTGTCGCCGCCGGTTGCCACGGTGCGCAGCTTCTGGATGCCGAGGGCTTCGGCAACTACGTCGAGAAAGCTCTTTTCCTCGCGACGTACGTCGATACCGCCGGGTCTGCTCTCGTCCGGGCGCAGGCTGAAGGGGGTGATCGCCTGCACGGCTTCGGGGTAGACGGTCACCAGATCGCGGTCGCAGAAGCTGAACACGGTATCCAGGTGCATGGCGGCACGGCTTACCGGCAGCCCGGCGACGATCACCCGCTCGGCGGCGCCCTGCTGGAACAGCGCTTGCGCCAGCTGGCCGATGGCCTGGCGCGAGGAGCGCTCGCCCATGCCGATCAGCACCACACCATTGCCCAGCGGCATCACATCGCCGCCCTCGAGTGTGGCGAGGCCGTGATCCTGCTCCGGGTCGCCGTACCAGACCTGGTAATCCGCATGGGCGAAGGTCGGGTGAAAGCGGTAGATGGCGGCGGCGAGCAGCGTTTCCTGCCGGCGCGCGGTCCAGTGCATCGGATTCAGCGTCACGCCGCCATAGATCCAGCACGTGGTGTCGCGGGTGAACAGCGTGTTCGGCAGCGGCGGCAGGATGAAGCTGGAGTGGCCCAGGTAGTCGCGAAACATCTGCACGATGTCGCCGCTCTGCGTCCCGCGCAGGTCGTCGGCGCAGACGCCGCCGATCAGGTATTCGGCCAGCCGGCGTGGCTCCAGCTCCTCCATCCAGGCGCGCACCTCGTGATGCAGGCCGAGGCCGATCAGATTGGGCGTCAGCTTGCGGTCGAGCAGCCAGCGCTTGGCGTCGGCGTTGTGCAGGGTTTCGGTGAGCAGGTTGTGCATCTCCATCACCTCGACGCCGCGCTCGCGCATCTTGGTGACGAAGTCGAAATGGTCACGCTTGGCCTGGCTGACCCACAGCACATCGTCGAACAGCAGTTCGTCGCAGTTGGAGGGCGTGAGACGTTGATGGGCCAGGCCCGGCGAGCAGACCAGCACCTGGCGCAGCTTGCCGACTTCCGAGTGCACGCCCAGGGGTGGGGTGGGAATAGCCATGAGGAAATCTCCTGTCATGACCCTGGCCGTGCCCGACGGCAGGCCAGGCCGATCAAAGGGTCAGGAAGCCGTCATACAGGCCGTAGGCGGCGATCAGTGCACCGATCAGCACGCCGGCGAAGATCAGCTTTTCCAGCAAGGTGAATACCGGCTGGCCACACTCACGCCTGGCTCTGGCGAACAGCAACGCGCCAGGGGCATAGAGCAGGGCCGACAGCAGCAGGTACTGAACACCACCGGCATACAGCAGCCACGCGGCATAGAGCAGCGCGACCAGAGCGATCAGCAGGTCCTTGCGGCGCTCGCCCGGTTCGTTCTCGTAGCTTTCGCCGCGCCAGCTCACCAGTACCGCATAGGCAGCTGACCAGAAGTAGGGCACCAGGATCATCGACGTCGCCAGGTACAGCAACTTGAGGTAGGTGGCGTCGTTGAACAGGGTGATCACCAGCATCAGCTGGATCAGCCCGTTGGACAGCCACAGCGCGTTGCTCGGGACTTGCCGGGCGTTCTCCTTGCGCAGGAACGCCGGCATGGTGTGATCCCGGGCGCCGGCGAAGAGAATCTCGGCGCAAAGCAGCGTCCAGGCCAGCAGGCCACCCAGCAACGAGACGACCAGGCCGACGCTCACCAGCAAGGCCCCCCAGCGCCCGACCACATGCTCCAGCACGCCGGCCATCGACGGGTTCTTCAACGCCGCCAGTTCCGGCTGGCTCAGGATGCCCATCGAAAGCACGTTCACCAGCACCAGCAGAAGCAGCACGCCGTAGAAGCCGATCACCGTCGCCTTGCCGATGTCCCGGCGATCCTGCGCCCGTGCCGAGTAGATGTTGGCGCCTTCGATGCCGATGAACACCCAGACGGTGACCAGCATCATCCCGCGCACCTGGTTCATGACGCTGCCCAGCTCCAGGTTGCCTTTGCCCCAGAAGTCGGCGACGAAGATGTCGAACCTGAAGGCCAGCGCAGCGAGCACGATGAACAGCACCAGCGGTACGACCTTGGCGATGGTGGTGATCAGGTTGAGGAAGGCGGCCTCGCGGATGCCGCGCAGCACCAGGAAGTGGATGGCCCAGAGCAGCACGGACGCACAGGCGATCGCCGGCCCGGTATTACCCTCGCCGAAGGCCGGGAAGAATAGCCCGAGGGTGCTGAACAACAGGACCATGTAACTGACGTTGCCGATCCAGGCGCTGATCCAGTAACCCCAGGCCGACGAGAAGCCCATGTAGTCGCCGAAGCCTGCCTTGGCGTAGGCATAGACGCCGGTGTCCAGCTCGGGTTTACGGTTCGCCAGCGTCTGGAACACCAGCGCCAGCGTGAGCATACCGACCCCGGTGATTGCCCAGCCGATCAGCACGGCGCCAGCGCCGGCACTGGCCGCCATGTTCTGTGGCAGCGAAAAGATGCCGCCGCCGATCATCGAGCCGACCACGAGTGCAACCAGCGCGCTCAGGCGCAGCTTTTGCGCAGATTGAGACATTCGAAAACGCTCCCTATCATCGATTCCCAGCTATCAAGCGCTTGTATCGCTGCGTCGGAAATGACCTGAGTCAGCGTTACGGCTGTTCGCGGAGTATTGACCACATAGTGCGTTTCATCCTGTTTGTCTCATCGGCGCTGGCGATGTGCATCGCGAAGCAGCCTTCACCGATTCGCGAACGGCGTGCCGTTGCTCCAGCCGCCGCCCAGGCTGCGGAACAGGTCGACCAGGGCGATCTGTCGTCGTGTGCTGGTCTCGATGTAGTCGGACTCATTGGTGAAGTGGCTACGCTGCGCATCGAGGTAGCGCAGGTGGCTATCCACGCCGCCCTCGTAGCGCGCCTTGGCGAGCTTTAGCGTCGCGTTGCTGGTGTTGGCCAGGTTCCGCCGTGCGGTTTCCTCGCGCCGCAGGGTGTCGGTGGCGCTCAGTGCGTCGGCCACTTCGCGGAAGGCGGTCTGGATGGTGCCTTCGTAAGCCGCGACGGCCGAGTCCTTGCGTACCTTGACCAGGTCCAGGTTGGCGCTGTTGCGCCCGGCATCGAAGATCGGCAGCGACAGCGTCGGCACGAAGCTCCAGGCACGCGAACCGCCATCGAACAGCCCGGAGATTTCCGCGCTGGCCGTGCCGAAGCTGCCGGTCAGGCTGATGCGCGGAAAGAACGCCGCGCGGGCCGCGCCGATGTCGGCGTTGCGCGCCTTGAGCCGATGTTCGGCAGCGAGAATGTCCGGGCGGCGTTCGATCAGTTCGGACGGGGTGCCCGGCGCGATGTCCTGAATCAGCATGGGCTTGTCCTGCGGCACCTGCGGGACGTGCTGTGCCGCGTCCGCGGTGCCGAGCAGCAGCACCAGGGCGTTGAGCGCCTGCTGCTTCTGCCGTGCGTTGCTTTCCAGCTCGGCGCGGGCCTGCTCGACCAGCCCGAGCGCTTCCTGATAGTCCAGTGCGGTAGCCGCGCCGGCGGTGCGCCGCTGGCTGATCAGGCCCAGCGAGTTTTCGCGGCTGGCCAGGGTCTGCTCGGTGAGCAACAGGCGCCGCTGGGCGCCGTCGTAGGTGAGATACGCCTGGCTGACTTCGGCGATCAACGCGATGCGCGCGCTGCGGCCGGCTTCCTCGGTAGAGAGGTATTGCTCCAGCGCCGCGTCGGTCAGGTTCTTCACCCGGCCGAACAGGTCCAGCTCGTACTCGGGCAGCGACACGCCGACCTGATAGCTGCTGCTGACGCCCGAGCTGCCGCTGTTGGACAGGTCCGCCGGCAACCGCTGGCGATTGCCATTGGCGGAGCCATTCAGGCCGGGTACGCGGTCGGCCCGCTGGATGCGGTACTGGGCGCGCGCCTGCTCGATGTCCAGCAGGGTCTGGCGCAGCGAGCGATTGTTGTCCAGGGCAATGCTCACCAGCTGGCGCAAGTCAGGGTCGACGATGAAGCGCTGCCACTCCAGGCTGGCCGCCGCCGTACCCGTCTGGGAGGCGGCGCTCCAGCTCTGTGCCACCGGCGCTAGGGGGCGTTCGTAGCTGGGCGCCAGCGAGCAGCCGGACAGGGTGAGGGCCAGCAGCATGAGGGCAGGTTTGCGCAGGGCGGTCATTGCGCGGTCTCCGAGGGTTGATGCGCAGTTTTGGGCTGGCGACGCAGCAGCGACAGCAGCCAGACGAAGCAGATGGGCACGAAGATCACCCCCAGCAGGGTGGCGCTGAGCATGCCGCCGATGACTCCGGTGCCGATGGCGCGCTGGCTGGCCGCGCCGGCGCCGCTGGCGATCACCAGCGGTACCACGCCGAGAATGAACGCCATGGAGGTCATGATGATCGGGCGAAAGCGCAGGCGTGCCGCCTGGATGGCGGCGTCGCGCAAGCTGTGGCCCTGTTCCCAGAGTTCCTTGGCGAACTCGACGATGAGGATCGCATTCTTCGCTGCCAGGCCGATGATGGTGATCAGGCCGACCTTGAAGTACACGTCGTTGGGCAGCCCGGTGGCTGTCACCGCGAGCACCGCGCCGAGGGCGCCGATCGGCACGATGAGCATCACTGCCAGCGGAATCGCCCAGCTCTCGTAAAGCGCTACCAGCAGCAGAAACACCACCAGGATCGCCAGCGCGAACAGTTGGCTGGCCTGGCCGCTGGCGACCTTCTCCTGGTAGGAGAGGCCGGTCCATTCGTAGCCGATGCCGGTTGGCAGCTCGGCGGCCAGGCGCTGCATCTCGGCCATCGCTTCGCCGGTACTGACGCCGGGCGCGGCGTCGCCGGAAATGCGGATCGACGGGTAGCCGTTGTAGCGCGCCAGCTGCACCGGGCCTTCTTCCCAGCCGGTACTGACGAAGGCGGACAGCGGCACCAGCTCGCCGGAACTGTTGGGTACGTAGAGCTTGAGCACGGCTTCCGGCGTCATCCGGTCGCCCTGTTCGGCCTGCACCACCACGCGTTGCTGGCGGCCGGCGTTGGCGAAGTCGTTGATCACCGAGGAACCGAACGCGGTGGACAGCGCGCTGCTGATGGACTCGAAGCTGACACCCAGCGTGCGCGCCTTTTCCCGGTCGATCTTGAGGCGCAGCTGCGGCGCCTCGGCGAGGCCTTCCATCATGGCGTAGAGAATCTTCGGATTGCCGTTGGCCTGGCCGAGCAGCTGGTCGCGGGCCGCCAGCAAAGCCTCGCGGCCGAGGCCGGCGCGGTCCTGCAGACGCAGCGAGAAGCCGCCAGAGTTGCCCAGGCCGTCGATCGGTGGCGGCGTCACGGCCATGATCGCGCCGTCGCTGATGCCGGCGAAGCGCTCATTCACTGCGGCGGTTTCCGCTTCGGCGGATTGCGATTGGTCGCGCACCGACCAGTCTTTCAAGGTCGGAAAGGCCAGCGCGGCGTTCTCGCCCATGCCGGAAAAACTGAAGCCCATCACCAGGAAGGACGACGCCACCGCCGCGCGCGATTGCAGGAACTGCTCCAGCTGCTGGCCGGTGACATCGGTGCGCGCGCGGGTGGCGCCCGGCGGCAGCTGGATGTCGACGATCATGTAGCCCTGGTCCTCCACCGGCACGAAGGATTCCGGCAGGCGCAGGTAGCTGTAGCCGAGCAGCGCGACGATGCCGGCATAGATCAGCATGTAGCGTCCGGCGCGCCGCGCCAGCGCACCATTCAGCCGGGTATAGCGCTCGGTCAGGCGAGCGAAGCCCCGGTTGAAGGCGCCGAAGAAACCGCGTTTTTCGTGGTGGCCCTCGGGAATCGGCTTGAGCAGCGTGGCACACAGTGCCGGGGTGAAGGTCAGGGCGAGAAAGCCCGAGAACAGGATCGACACCGCCAGCGACAGCGAGAACTGCTGGTAGATCACCCCGACGGAGCCGGCCATGAATGCCAGCGGCAGGAACACCGCCGAGAGCACCAGGGTGATACCGATGATCGCGCCGGATACCTGGCCCATCGCCTTGACCGTGGCGGCGGGCGGGGAGAGGCCTTCCTCGGCCATGATCCGCTCGACGTTCTCCACCACCACGATGGCGTCGTCCACCAGGATGCCGATGGCCAGCACCATGCCGAACATGGTCATCATGTTCACCGAGAAGCCCAGCAGGTACATCATCGTCAGCGTGCCCAGCAGGCACACCGGCACCACGATCGCCGGGATCAGCGTGTAGCGCACGTTCTGCAGGAACAGGAACATCACCAGGAACACCAGCACCATGGCTTCGATCAGGGTGTGGATGACCTTCTCGATGGCCACGCCGACGAAGCGCGAAGTGTCGTAGGGCACCGAGTACTCGACGTCGTCGGGGAAGTTGGCTGACAGCTCGTCCAGCCGCTGCTTCACCAGCGCGGCGGTCTGCAGCGCGTTGGCGCCGGGCGAGAGCTGGATGGCGCCGGCCACGGTGGGCTTGCCGTCCAGACGCGCGGTGAAGTTGTAGCTTTCGCTGCCCACCTCCAGACGCGCGACGTCGGCCAGCTTCACGGCAGAACCGTCCGGATTGGCGCGCAGGACGATGCGGCCGAACTCGTCCGGGTCATCCAGGGTGCCTTTCACGGCGAGGGTGGCGGTCAGTTCCTGCTCGCTGCTGCCGGGAGAGGCGCCGAAGCTACCGGCCGGCACCTGCACGTTCTGCCCGCGGATGGCGTTGCTCACGTCATCGATGGACAGGCCGTAGCCGACCAGCTTCTGCGGATCGATCCACACGCGCATGGCGGCTTCGGAGGAGAAGAACTGCAGCTTGCCGACGCCGGGCACGCGGCGCAGCTCGTTGTTGATGTTGCGCGCCGCGTAATCACCCAGGGCGGTGGTGTCGCTGCGCTGTGCGCCTTCCTTGTAGCTGAGCGCGTAGATCAGCAGGAAGCCGGCGCTGGTCTGCTCGACTTCCAGCCCCTGCGTGAGCACGGCCTGCGGCATGCGCGCCTCGGCCTTCTTCAGGCGGTTCTGCACGTCGACCTGGGCCAGTTCCGGGTTGGTGCCGGGCTGGAAGGTGACCACCACCTCGGCCATGCCGTTGGAGTTGCTGGTGGACTCGAAGTAGAGCAGGCCCTTGGCGCCGTTGAGCTCCTCCTCGATCACGCTGGTGACCGAATCGACCAACACCTGCGCCGAGGCACCGGGGTAGGTGGCGGTGACGGTGATCTGCGGCGGCGCCACGCTGGGGTATTGGGAGACCGGCAGCAGGGGAATCGCCAGCAGACCGGCCAGGGTAATGAACAGCGCCACCACCCACGCGAAGTTGGGACGCTTGATGAAGAACAGTGACATGTGAAATTCCTCGCGGAGGCTTCGCTTACGATCTGCTGCGCGGCGGCGGCGCGGTGGGGCGTTCTCTCACCTGCATCCGCCTTGGTCTGGTTCGCAAGATCGTCGATGGGCTTACTGGCGCGATGCCTGCTGTGACTCCTGGGCGGTACGGGGCTCGACCTTGGCGCCGGGCTGCAGGCCGGTGAGGCCTCCGACGATGACCTGCTCGCCACGGGACAGGCCCTGGCTGATCTGCCAGCGCGAGCCATGCATGGCGCCGGTCTGCACCTGGCGCGTCTCGACGCGGCTGTCGGCGCCGATCACCAGCACGTGGGCACTGCCATCGGTGGTGCGCTGCACCGCGCGTTGCGGCACGAGAATGGCGTTGGCGTCGGTACCCTGGGGGGCTGTAACGCGCACGTACATGCCCGGCAGCAGCAAGCCGTCGGCATTGTCGAACTTGCCACGCAGCGAGACTTGACCAGTGCCGCGGTCCACCGAGATGTCGGAGAACAGCAGCTCGCCCTCGCGTTCGTAAGGCGTGCCTTCGATGCGCAGGCGCAGGACCTGGCTCTGGCCGGCGGCGAGGTTGCCGCTCTGCAGGGCTTCACGCAGGCGCAGGGCGTCTGCCACCGGCTGGGTGAAGTCGGCGTAGATCGGGTCCAGCTGCTGGATGCGCGCCATCAGCGTGGCGTCGCCCTGGCCGACCAGCGCGCCCTCGGTCACCAGCGCACGGCCGATACGCCCGGAGATCGGCGCCTTGACCGAGGCATAGCCCAGGTTCAGCCGCGCGGTTTCCACGTCCGCCTGGGCCGAGCGCACCGAGGCCTGGGCGCTGCGCAGGTCGGCGGTGGCGCTATCGAAGTCCTGCTGGCTCACTGCTTCGATCTTTACCAGCGGTTCGTAGCGCCTCACCCGTGCCTGGGCCTCCTGCTGCGCCGCCTGCGCGCGCGCCAGTTCGCCTTCGGCGCGCGACACCGCGGCCTTGAGCGGCGCGGGGTCGATCTGGAAGAGCAGGTCGCCGGCCTTCACATCGGCGCCTTCCTCGAAGCGCTTCTGCACCACGATGCCGGCCACCCGCGCGCGCACCTCGGCGACGCGCATTGGCTCGATGCGTCCCGGCAATTCCGACGTGAGCGTGAGCGGCTCGGTCGCTACCGTCACCACATCCACCGGACGGGCTGTCTCGGCGGCCGCCTCCGGCGCTTCGGATTGTTCGCAGCCCACCAGTACCGCTACCAGCGCACCGGCTATTCCCAACGCACGCAACCTGCCCATGTTTTCACCCGGGTCCGTTTGATCGAAAAGGCGCGCATGATGCTAGTTCGATCTATTTGAGTCAATAAAGTCTCACGTGAATCATTTTAGGTGTAAAACGTATCGTATCCTTCACAAAGCGCCGTCGGCTTCTTCACAATGAGGCGGACTGCGACCTGACTGAGACCACGAATGACGCTATCTGCTCATGATGAACGACTCCTCAAAGCGCTGGCCGTGGCCATCGTCGATCGCCCGCGCGCGACGCTGAAGGAGCTGGCGGAAGCAGCCGGCGTGAGCAAGGCGACGCTGCATCGTTTTTGCGGCACGCGTGACAATCTGGTGGAGATGCTCATGAGCTACGGCGAGCGCGTGCTCAACCAGGTGATCAGCGATTGCGAGCTGCAAACCACCGAGCCGCTGATTGCGCTGCGCAGGCTCATCCACGAGCACCTGACGCATCGCGAGATTCTGGTCTTCCTGATGTTCCAGTACCGCCCGGACAGCCTCGACCCGGCTGTCGACGGCCGCTGGCAGCCCTACAGCGATGCGCTGGACGCCTTCTTTCTCCGCGGGCAGCAGGCCGGGGTGCTGCGTATCGACATCACCGCGGCGGTCTTCACCGAGCTCTTTCTCGCACTGATCTACGGTATGGTCGATGCCGAGCGCCGCGGGCGTGCGGCCAGCTCCAGTTCCGCGGGCATGCTCGAGCGGATGTTCCTCGATGGCGCAGCCATAACCCGCTGAGCTGATCCGCACTGCCGGCGCAGGAGGCCAAGCGGCTGTTCGTCTCCCTTGCGGCGGGCGCCGCTTGGAATCGGGTAGGTTGGGCATGGCGGTAGCGCCATGCCCGGAGGGCACTCAGCGCACCTTGAACCGGTTGACGACAGCCGTGAGGCGCCCGTTGGTGTTCAGCAGCGATTCGGCGCTGCGGTCGACGCTCACGCCACTTTCCACCAGCTCATCGACGACGTGCCGCACGGCCACCATGTTGCGATTGATCTCCTCGGCCACCGCGCTTTGTTCCTCGGCGGCCGTGGCGATTTGCGTGCTCAGGTCGTTGATGTGCACCACCGAGCCGGCCATCTCGTCCAGCCCGACGGTGACCTGGGCGGTCTTGTCCGCCGTGGTCTGGCAGCTGACCTTGGTCTGTTCCATGGCCTGCACGGCGGAACCGACTGCCTCCTGCAGTCGCTGCAGCGTCTCGTTGATTTCCGAGGTGCTCTGCTGCGTACGTGCGGCCAGGGCGCGGACCTCATCGGCGACCACGGCGAAGCCGCGGCCTTGCTCGCCGGCACGCGCGGCTTCGATGGCCGCATTCAGTGCCAGCAGGTTGGTCTGTCCGGCGATGTCACCGATGACGCCCAGCACGTCGTTGATGCGCTGGGCGTCGGCCTCCATCGCTTGCACCTTCGCCGTCGCGCTTTCAACTTCGCTGACCAGCGACCGAACGCTGCTGGAGGCATCGTCGACGACCCGCTTCGACGAGAGCGCGTTGTGATTGGCGGTCTGGGTGAAGGTGGCGGTATCGCTGGCGCTCTGCGCAACGGATTCGGCCGTCGAACTCATTTCGTTGATGGCGGTGACGGCCTGGTCCGTTTCCAGCGCATGCCGCGCCAGGGCCTCGTTGGTCGTGCGGGACAGTTGCTTGAGCTGGCCGATCTCGCTGTGGATCTGCGTGGTGGCGTCGCTCACGTCGATCATCATCTTCTGCAGATAGCCGATGAAACCGTTGACCGAACGTCCCACCTGATCGACTTCGTCATCGCCCTTGATGGCGATTCGCTTGGTCAGATCGGCGTCGCCGGCCGACAGCGCATCGATGTTCGAGCGCAGCACGCCGAGGCGCTTCATCAGCTGGTTGAGGGCGACGATCATCAGCGCCAGCAGCACGACGACCATGGGAATCTGCAGCGATGCGAGCGTCTTGAGCATGGCATCGCTGCGCGCTTCGAGCTGCGCGGTGGGCAACGCCGCCGCCAGCAGCCAGGGCGTGCCTTCGATCGGTGTCAGGAAGAAGCTGAATGCTTCACCGTCCTTGGCGCTGTAAGTCGTGTGCTCCTGCTGCGAGCGGCCTGCGAGTGCCTGCTGGATGGTGGCGATGAACGGCGACTGGCCGGCCAGCTCCGCGACGTTGCGCAGCACCATGTCGCCCGGCAGCTGCGGCTGGTTGCTGAGGATCTTGCCGTCGGCCTCGACGACCATCACCTCGCCGCCGATCTCATCCTGCTTCTCGGCGACCAGTCGATTGAAGAAGCCGAGCGTCAGGTCGATCGTCGAAACGCCCCAGGCGGTGCCGTTCTGGTAGATGGTCATCGCGCAGTTGGTACGTGGCTCGGCGCTGGCGTCGTCCTTGTAGGCCGCGGCCCAGACGCATTTCCCGCGCGGAGCCTGCATGCCGCCACGGTGCCAGGGCTGCTCGAAGTAGTTCAGCGATTCGGCCGAATTCCAGTGCGTGTTGACGATCAGTTTTCCCGCCGGGTCGCGGTGATAGAAGGTGCTGTGTTTATCCTGTCCGGCGGTTCGCGCACCCGGCATGGGCCAGATTCCGCCACCAAACACCTTCACGTCACCGTACTGATCGATCAGGCCAGGCAGGATGCGGTCGATCTCATCGCTTTCCAGCATCGGCACGGTCTGGGTGATGCTGCGTGCCTGGGCTTCGACGCGCGCCAGCTCTATCGCGATGTGCTCACCGATTTCGGTGACCTGCGACATCACGATGGTTTCGCCGGCGGCCATCAGTTGTGGCGCGACGAAGCGCTGGATGCCGAGCATCGTCAGCAGCATGACAAGCAGCACGAAGCCGATGAAGGTGATGGTGTAACGCGCCTTTATCGTGTTGAAAGCGAACATCTAATCCTCAGCATTAAGACAGCCGGCCCGGCGGATGGGCGTGGCGATGGCGTTCTATCGGCGCGTGGGTGCGCTGCATGAGCTTCGGCTGACCGACGGTCCGCTTACACGAAAACAGCCCGAACCGGGCCGTGGGGCTATCGCCGCAATTCGGCCGGATTGAGCGGATGAAATTCAACCCGAACGGTGGACGGGATTAATCCACAGATGCTGTGGATAACGACGTTGATATCTCGAGAACAACTCGCGCGACGCCTTGCTGGCCGGGTGCTGGCTGCGAATTGAGTATTTTCTGTTCGGTAATGCCTTTCAAATCAGGGGGATGCGCCGTCAGCGACAGACTAAGAAAACTGGCGGGCACGGTGACGCGATGCTCGGCCGCAAGGCGCAACGCATCGAATGGCGCGTGGCGAAGCTCACGGTCGAGCTGAGCCGCGACCCCGGTTTTCAAAGAAGAAGGACCGGGCCGTGCGTGCTACGGAATCAACAAGGCCACCAGGGCGGTGGCGACGATCAGCACGGCGATGACATGGCTCGAACTCAGGCCCCACGCGCGCTGGCGCGAATTGCGATCGAACCGGCCGCGCGCGTCGTGCAGGCCGTTGACCGGCTCGAACAGGTTGCCCGCCTGCTGCGCCAGCTCCGTGTCGCCGCTCATCTGGCCGGACCAGGCGCTGCGCGCCAGGAGTCGATCGAGCAACCCCGGAAAGAACAGCGTGCCGATGATCGCCTTGATGGTCGGCGCCCCGAGCCACAACTCGCGTGGCGGCGCGTTCACCACATTGAAGATGGCTCGCGCCGCGACGTAAGGATCGTGGATCGGCGGGACCGGTTGGACGCGCTTGCCGAGCTTGTTGCGCGCCCAGTCGAACTGGGGCGTGTTCATCGCGGGCAGCTGAACCATGCACAGCCTGATCTTGCTGGCTTGATGGATGAGTTCGCACCTCAACGAGTCGGTAAAGCCACGCACCGCGAACTTGGCGCCGCAATAGGCCGATTGCAGTGGAATGGCGCGATAGGCCAGCGCCGAACCGACCTGGATGATCAGGCCGCGGTTGCGCGGACGCATCAGCTCGAGCGCCGCCAGCGTGCCATGCACGGTGCCCAGGTAGGTCACCTCGGTGACTCGCCGTATCTCTTCCGGCAGCAATTGGTCGACCGGCGCGAATACCGTCACCATCGCCGAGTTGATCCAGACGTCCACCGGACCGAGCTCGGCCTCGAATCGCTGCGCAGCGCTGTTCAGCTGTTGCGCATCGGCCACGTCCGCACTGATCGCCAGCGTCGCGACCTCATAGGGCTGCAACTCTTCCAGCGTCAGCGCCAGACCCTCGTCGCTGCGTGCGACCAGGCCGATGGCGTAGCCGGCAGCGGCGAAAACATGGGCCGTGGCGCGCCCGACACCGGCGCTGGCACCGCAGATCACTACCACCGGACGGTCAGGGTTGTTCATTCGTTTCGCCTTGCAAGCGTTCGAGCAGTAGAGGCACGCGGTGGCACAGGGTTCCCTTCACCAAGCGGCAAATCCCCGCTATCTGGCGTTTCACGGCCGGTCCGGCTTGCCGAACAGCGCGTCGAGTTCCGCACCGGAGGCGGCGTCGGCAAAGCCGTCGAAGCGGCCGTGCTCGGCGAGGGCGCGTGCGGCGCGCAGAAAACCGCCCCATGCCGCCCGCGCCAGGGCGCCACCGACACTGATGCGTCGGACGCCGAGGTCGGCGAGGTCCTGCACGGTCAGCTCGCTGTCCCAGCCGATCAGCACGTTGACCGGCTTCGGCGCGACCGCGGCGACGACGGCGGCGATCTGCTCACGTGTGCGGATACCCGGTGCGTAGAGGCAGTCAGCGCCGGCAGCGGCATAGGCCTGCAGGCGCGAAATGGCGTCGTCGAGATCGGCACGACCGACGAAGAAGGTTTCCGCACGGCCGATCAGCACGGTATCGCCGCCGTGCGTGTCGATCGCCGCGCGCGCGGCCGCGATGCGCTCGACCGCCTCGGAAATGCCGCGCAGCGGTGCCTGCGCATCGCCGGTCGAATCTTCGATGGACAGGCCGGCCACGCCGGTCTCGATCGCCAGCAGCACATTTTCGGCGACGCCTTCGGGTGTATCGGCATAGCCACTCTCGAAATCGGCGTTCACCGGCAGGTGGGTGGCCTGGGCCATGTAGCGCAGGTGCGCCAGCACCGCGTCGAGGGGCAGCTGGCCATCCGCACGGGCGCACGACCAGGCGTAGCCCGAACTGGTGGTCGCCAGCGCCTTGAAGCCGAGTCCGGCCAGCACGCTGGCGCTGCCGGCATCCCACGGATTAGGCAGCACGAAACAACCGGACTGATGCAGCGCGCGAAAGGCGGCGCGCTTTTGCGAAACACTGGGAGGGTTCACGAAGTTCTCCTGGCCCGCCGACTTCGCCTTCCGGGCTCGCCGGCAGCGCAACCAGGCTGCGCTGCAGGCGAGGGCAAGAACGAAGGGGCGTGCAAACGTGGCATCGGTTCGATGCAGGCGAGTCAGACCAGCAAGCCTAGTCTCAACTCGCCAATTGGCGCACGACGGGTACTTCGCAAAGGGTGGCAACAGCTCAGAAGCTGATGACGGTCTTCAAGCCGAACACGACGCTGTCCCGCTCATCGGCATAGCCGCCGGGTTGGTGGAAGTACTGGATGTTCGGGCTCAGCGAAACCGCCGGGGTCACCGCGATGCGGTAGTAGAGTTCGGCCGGATATTCCCTGTCCGGTACCGGCTCGCCTTGTTCGCGCAGCCGGCGGCGCGAATCGTCGTTCACTTCCAGCCGTGCGAGGGCCAGGCCGACTTCGTCGTCGGGGCGGCCGGCGAAAGGGGCGGAGAGGATGCCGCCGACCTGCCAGATGCGCTCGATGTAGGTCACGTCCGGATCGGACTGGATGAAGTGGGCGAACAGCTTGAAGCGCCTGGCCGCCACCGCGGTGCTCTGCCAGAGCTGCTGCTCGGCCATCAGATAGCCGCCGCTGGCCTGGTCATGCTCGGCGGCCGGCGCGCCGGAAAGCGCCATCGGACGCCCGGCAGCGTCACGGTAGACGTCCTCGAAGTCGCCGGTATTGCGCCACAGGCCCAGCCGATAGGCGCCGGGCTGGCCGGCGAAGGTCGGCGTCCAACCCAGTTCGGCGACCGCGTGGTAGCCCGTGGTGCCCGACGGGCTGCCGACGTTCAGTCCCTGCCCGCGCTCGGTGAAACGCGGATTGACCTGATAGAGCGCGGTCTGCAACGACCATTCTTCGTTCAACTGATAACGCGCGGTGACGCCCCACTGACTGATCGGCCAGGTGTACCAGTTGGGCGTGATGTAGCCGGGCACCGTGCCGCAGAAGCCGAGATTCTGAAACGGGCAGCCGAACGGGAAGACCTCGCCGCTCATGGGCAGACGACCGAGCTTGACCAGCAGGCGGTCATCCAGCAGCGCCTGCTGGTAATAGAACTGCACCAGCCGGGTGACGCTGCCGTAGCCATAAATTTCCTGCGGTTGCAGCAGCACGCCGAGGTCCGCCTCGGCGTTGAGGTTCTCGCCGTTGCGGTTGACCACCGTGAAGCGGAAACCGGCGCCGGACCAGCCCAGTAATTTCTCCAGATCCAGCGCGGCATCGAACATCAGCTGATCGGAGTAGGTGCCGGTGTGGTCATCGCCGCCCTGGGTGTTCCAGGCCAGCTCGTTGACGTAGGTGATCTGCAGGTCGACGCCGGCCTCGTGCAGGCGGGTGCGGTTGCCGTTCCAGTCGCCGAGCAGGAACTGCTCGGGTGAGTAGTCCGCCGCGTGGGCAGAAGTGAACAGGCAGGCGGCGAGAAGGCCGCTGCCGAAGCGCAGGCTGGTTGTCATTGTTTTGATCCTTTGGGATGTAACGGCGCGGCGTGCAGCGAATATCGTTAGTTGCAAGGCCTATGTAATGAACGATATTCGCGTGCACCTCTGCCCGTTGGTAACGCCTGACTACATCACTAGTAGGCGTTACCGGTTTGTTCAGTTGGCGTTTGAATTGCTGGCCTAATGTCCGCCGCCAGACTTCACTCCATCGTGCGCTTGCCTACGAACGAAATGGCGAATGCTTTCAAGTTCTGCGTCTGTCAGATCCGGAAACTTGGGCATGCCGTTGGCAAGTAACGCACCGCCGCGCACAACACTCTCGAACGCCTTTTCATTGCCTGTGAGCAATATCGGCGACTCCCGCAGGTCGGGTGCTTTCATGCCCGCAACAGCTCCGGCGCCATGACAACCAACGCAGAGGTTTTCCGCAAAAACACCCGCGCCGGCCTCTGCTTTCTTGGCATCGATCTCAAACTTCGCATCGATAATTGGCTTGGCAAGCTGCGGTGCCGGCTGTTTGGGAATAACCGCCTTTCCGTCCAGCGAGAACGTCATGATGCGGCGCTCATGCGCACCATATTTCCAGCCATGGCTTTCAAAGCCCAGTTCACCGGAACCGCCGAAGTTAGAGGCCAATGCACCACCAGGACCGACCAGCAGGGAAACCATCTGCTTGCCATCCAGCTTGTAAGTAATCGGTGGCGCAGAGATACCGAGGCCTACGTCATAAGACCAGAGAACGTCTCCGGTGCGGGCGTCGTAGGCTTTGAACATGCCGTCAGGCTGGCCCTGGAAAACCAGGTTGCCGGCCGTGGTCAAGGTTCCACCACCCCACGGGCTCTTCTGGTTCACTTGCCACACCCGCTTGTTCTTGACCGGGTCCCAGGCCTGCAGGGAACCGCGTGACTCGTGTGGGTCCTTGGTCAGTTCCCAACCGGTCAGCCCCAGGTAAAGTTTGTGGTTCGCCATCTTGTGGCCAGGCTTCGTGTTCTTGCCGTCGTCCTTGAAGGTGTTGCCCAGATGGTTGGTGGGGATAAAGGCAAGATTCAACTCGGGGTTATAGGACATTGCATGCCACGAGTGAGCGCCGAATGCCGACGGATAGATATTCTTCTCGCCATCGGGATACCTGGCATCGTCCGCAACAATATGGCGCTGCTCTTTCAGGTCGTACTTGGTTGACCAGTTGGCGTCAGTGAATTTTTCAGCGGACAGCACCTTGCCGTTCGAGCGGTCGATCGTATAGAAGAAGCCGTTTTTTGGCGCATGCAGTACGGCATCAACATCCTTACCGCCGATTTTCAGGTCGGCCAACACAATGTCCATGTTGGAGTTGTAGTCCCAGGTGTCGCCCGGTGCAGTTTGCACGTGCCATTTGTATTCGCCTGTATCCGCATCTACAGCCACGACAGAACACAGGAACAAGTTATCGCCGCCGTCCGGGCTGCGCACTTTGATATTCCATGGCCCACCGTTGCCTGTCCCGAAGATGAGCTGGTTGTATTTCTCGTCGTAAGTCCAGCCATGCCAAGCATTGCCGCCACCGCCGTTTTCCCACCACCGGCCAGTCCAGGTTCTGGCCGCCATTTCCTGAGCGGCATCCTCGAACCCATCGGCAGGATTGCCAGGGACGATATAGAAACGCCAGATTTGTTTGCCCGTTTCAGTATCGTAAGCGGTCACATAACCGCGCATCGGGCCGAGCTCCGTTCCGCCATTACCGATAAACACCTTGCCATCGAAGGCCTTCGGGTGGCCGGTAATATTCAATGGCTGGTCGTGATCGAAGGTTCGGGTCTGCCAGACTTCCTTGCCGTCCTTTCTGTTGATTGCAATCAGGCGGCCATCCCAAGTGGCAATGAATAACTTGTCACCATAGGTCGAAAGGCCCCGGCTATGCTTCCAGAAGACTTTCTTCATGTTGTTATCAAGAATTTCTTTGGAAACTTTTGGATCATATTCCCAAAGCATCTTGCCTGTGCGAGCGTCGAATGCACGGGTTCTATTCATTTCACCAACGTAATACATGACGCCATCGACCACCAAGGGCGTCCCGACCATATCTGAGCGGTCCGGCAGCGGCGCGTACCATTCAGGCTTGAGCTGGCTGACGTTGTCTACATTGATGTCTTTGAGAGGGCTGAATCGCTGTTCGGAGTGTGTTCGCCCGTAAGCCAGCCAATCACTAGTGTTCGATTCGTCAGACAGTTCCTTGTCGGTAATGACTCTGTTTGATGCGTGCAGTGGCGTAATCGCAAGGAGCGATACCGCCATGATTACCTGTACCCTTAGATTCGACTGTTTGAATTTCATTTTTATTATTTCCTTGTTTAGGGTTGTTTCTCACTTCAGGCATGCCTTAAGCGGGCGCCCATTGCTAAGGCTCATCTGATATTTGTTTTTGTAAAAAAGCGTCCAGCGTCGCGCGCTGCAATAGCGAGCAATGACATTGTGTAAATACTGTTTTTCAGTGCCGTTATTTAAACTTCTATAACCGCATTGTCCGGCTTGGTTGTGCTTCTGTTGCCAGCGTTAATGGCGTTACGCCCCGCTGCGGCGTGCTGTATGCCGCGCTGGCCGGGCAGGCTGCCTTTGGGCGGGTCGGGGTGGCATAACTCATGGTGTTTCCTCCGATGCATGGCCGGGCCGGTTGGCTGGCCGTGTTGTCATTGTTCAAAGCAAGGGGGAGGGCGGACCGGCGACCGCGCTTGTGGCCGGGCAGGGCAATGGGCGGGCGCCGAGTTCCAGGCCTTGCCAGGCCAGAACGCGCTGATAACGGTCGGACAGTGACTCGGCCTCGCTCCAGGCGCCCGGCAGCCGCTCGCCAAGGGCCAGATGACTGTCGGCGCGGCAGCGCAGGTCGTTGGCGCAGGCGTGATAGAAGCGGTTGACGACTTCGGCCATCGGTTCGCGCCAGTCGTCCATCAGCAGAGCCGCATGCGCGAGCACTGCCGGGCGACCGTCGTGGCTGCGCCGCCAGCGCTGGGCGGTGCCGGCCAGCTTGCGACCCTCCAGCGTGAGGTTGTAGCGACCGTCGCAGAAAGCCCCCGCAACCGCGCCGACTCCGGCCCGCAGACCATGTTCGGCAAGCCATAGCGCCAGGGGATCGAGTAGTCGCTCGTAGGCAACGACGATGCGCTTGTCGATCTCGTCGCTGGCCGGCAGGGCGCAGGCCAGAGCGATATTGAGCACGGCTGGCGACTGCGGCACCGGCTCACCGCCGGTGTCACGCAAGAGGATCGGCCAGCCCTGCGCCGCACAGCGTTGGCTGGCCAACGCGAAACCGGGCCGGCGTTCGAAGCTCTTTGGCATCACCAGTGCCTGATTGGTTGGCCGCCAGAGCAACAGCTGGCAGTCGAACAACCCGTCGCAGACGCGCTGCAGCAAGGCCCGCTCGGCATTCAGACCGGCGCCCACGCTGAACCGGGCGATGCCGTTCATGCCGCGTACTCCTCGATGCGTCGGCACAGATCATCGAGAAACTCCGCCGCCGGCGAGCCGTTGACGGCGCGGTGATCGAAGGTCAGCGACAGGCCCATCCACTCGACTTCCACCAGCTCACCGCTCGGCCCGAGTTCCAGGCGCCGCTGAATGCCGCCGACACCCAGGATCGCCACTTGCGGCGGATTGAGGATCGGCGTGAAGTGGTGCACCCGTGACAGGCCCAGGTTGGAGACGGTAAAGGTGGCGCCGGTCAGCTCCTTGACCGACAGCTTGCCGGCCAGGGCCTTGTCCACCAGCGCCTTGCGCGCCAGGCACAGGCTTTCGCCGTCCAGCTGTTCGGCGTCGAACAGCGCCGGGGCGACCAGCAGATCGCCCGGCAGCGGAATGGCGAGGCCCAGGTGCACCGCCGCATGCTGGTGGATCACCTCGTCCTCCAGCGTGGCATTGAGGCCGGGATGGGCCTTGAGCGTCTCGATCACCTTGAGCAGCAACAGGTCCTGCACGGACACCGCGCTGCCCTCGGCCTTCAGCTCGGCGCGACGGGTTTTCAGCGCATCCAGCCGGCATTCGCTGTGGTGGGTCAGCTGCGCGGTGGTCCGCAGGCTTTCGTGCATCTTCGCCGCGATCATCTTGCGCATGCCTTTGAGCGGTACCCGTTCGGGCACCCGTTCGGGTGCGCGCTCGGGCAGGATTTCCAGTCGAGTCATGGCTATTCCACCTGGCCGATGACCGCACCCTTGGCGATCACCGCGTCTTCTTCCTCGATGATCTTCAGCACGCCGGCAGCCGGCGCTTCGATCTCGAACTGGGCTTTTTCCGACATGACCTCGGCAACCAGGTCACCGGCGGCCACTTCGGCGCCGTCGCTGACCAGCCAGGAGGTGATCACCGCTTCGGCGTCGCCTTCCCAGAGGTCGTCTGCAATCACAATGGAGGTACTCATAAACGTCATTCCTTATGCATGGCGTGGTAGGCGGCCACGATCTTGTCGGCGTTGGGCAAGGCCCATTGCTCCATGACCGGGGTGAAGGGGATGGGGATGTCGGGGAAGGCCACCCGCTGCGGGCGGGCCTTGAGCATGCCGATGTCGTGCTCGACGACGCTGGCGATGATTTCGCCGCTGACGCCGAAGCTGTGGTAGTCCTCGTCGATCACAATCAGCCGGCCGGTTTTCCTGACCGAAGCGATAACGTGCTCGCGGTCCAGCGGCACCAGGCTGCGCAGGTCGATGACCTCGGCGCTGACGCCGTTCTTCTCAAGCGTCGCGGCGGCGCGCAGGGCGTGATGCACACCGGCGCCGAGGCTGACCAGGCTGACGTCGCGGCCCTCGCGAACGGTCTTGGCCTTGCCGATCTCGACGATGTAGGGCTCTTCCGGCACCGGCACCGTGGCGCCTTTCTCGGTGCCCAGCCAGCCCATGCCCTGCAGCGCCTTGTGGAAGAGGTAGACCACCGGGTTGTCATCGCGAATCGCCGCGGTCATCAGCCCTTTGGCGTCATAGGCGTTGCTCGGCACCACCACCTTCATGCCCGGCAGGTGGGCGAAGGTGCCGTACAGGCATTGCGAATGCTGGGCGGCGTCCGAGTAGCCGGCGCCGGTCGAGGCCATCAGCACCATTGGCACCGGCACCTTGCCGCCGGAGAAGTAGGTGTTCTTCGCCATCAGGTTGTAGATGGCATCCATGCAGACGCCGAAGAAGTCGACGAACATCAGCTCGACGATCGGCCGCATGCCGTCCGAGGCGGCGCCGACGGCGGCACCGATAAAGGCGGTCTCGGAGATCGGCGTGTCGCGGATGCGCGTCTTGCCGAACTCGTCATACAGCCCGCGGGTGTTGCCGAATACGCCGCCGAGCTGGCCGATGTCCTCGCCCATCACGAACACCTTCGGGTCCAGGCGCATCTCCTGCGCCACGGCTTCGGCCATGGCGCGGGCGACGGTGAGCTTTCTTTCCTTTACTGCTGTGGTCATGGGGTTCTCCTGCTCAGCCGGCCAGTGCGGCGGGGCTGACGATGATCTTGACGTTGCGGTCCTTGTGGTTGGCCAGCTCCTCGAAGCCCTGCTCGAGGATGTTGTCCAGACCGATGCGGCCGGTGATCAGCGGGGTGACGTCCATACGGCCGTCAGTGATCAGGGCGATGACGTCGGCGAATTCACCGGCGTAGGCGAGCGAGCCGATCACCTGTTTCTCGGTGGCGACGATCTCGAAGAAGTTGAACTCCGAGGGTTCCTCGAAGATGCCGACCATCACACAGCGACCAGCCTTACGGATCACGTCGATGGCGAGCTTCGCGGTGGCCTTGTGGCCGATGCACTCGAAGGAGACGCCGGCGCCGTAGCCGCCGGTGAGCGCCTTGATTTCGGCGATGGCGTCGCACTCGCTGGGGTCGATGACCCGATTGGCACCGACTTCCAGCGCCTTGGCCTTGCGCGCGGCGGACATCTCCAGCGCGATCACCTGGCCGGCTCCAGCGGCTTTGGCGCACATGATGGTGCACAGGCCGATGGTGCCGGCGCCGACCACCACCACGGTTTCGCCGAGCAGGCTGCCGGCCTTTTTCACCGCGTGCATGCCGACCGCCAGCGGCTCGATCAGCGCGCCGGCCTCCAGCGGAAAGCCTTCCGGCAGGCGGTAAAGCAGTTCGGCCGGCACGTTGACGAATTCGGCGAAGGCGCCGTTGTTCATCAGGCCCGTGAAAGCCAGCTGCTCGCAGAGGTTGTACTGGCCGGTCTTGCAGAAGCGGCACTGCCCGCAGTGCTGGCAGGCATCGGCGGCGACTTTGTCGCCCGGCGCATAGCCTTCGACGCCTTCACCGGTGGCGACGATCTCGCCGCAGAACTCGTGGCCAAGGATGCACTGACCCTTGATGCCGGTGAGCGGGTGCGGCGCATCCACCGGGATGAACACCGGGCCGGCGAGGTATTCGTGCAGGTCGGAACCGCAGATGCCGCACCAGTGCACGCGGATCTGCACCCAGCCCGGTTGCGGCGCGCCGGGCAGCGGCACCTGTTCCAGGCGGATGTCCTTGCGACCGTGCCAGACGGCGGCGGTCATGGTGGCTTGGCTGTTCATGAGGTGTTCCTCTTGTTGTTCTCGGATGGGCTCAGACGAACACCTTCTCCAGCGCTTCTTCCGGGCGCGGGTAAGGGCTTTCACGGGCGAACTGCACGGCTTCGTCGATGCGGCCGCGGGCGCGTGCGGCGATGTCTTCGGCCTGCGCTTCGCTCATCACGCCCTCGTCGATCAGGCGCTGGCGGTAGCTGGGGATCGGGTCCTTTTTCATCAGCCCGTCCTTCTCGCCTTCGGGGCGGTAGGTTTCGCCGTCGCCCATGAAGTGGCCGGCCAGGCGGTAGGTTTCGATCTCGATCAGGGTCGGGCCGCCGCCGGCGCGGGCGCGCTCGATGGCTTCACCGGCGGCGCAGAACACGCCGTCCGGGTCGTTGTTCTCGACGAACACACCGGGCATGCCGTAGGCCGCGGCGCGTACGTGGTGCTGCTTGATGCAGGTGGCGCTGGCCTTGGCCACCGAGATGCCCCAGGCGTTGTCCTCGATGACGAACACCACCGGCAGCTTCCACAGCGCCGCGAGGTTCAGCGTTTCGTGGAAGGCACCCTGGTTCGCCGCGCCCTCGCCGATGAAGGCGACCGCCACACCGGGCTTGCCCTGCAGCTGCCGCGACAGCGCCGCGCCGACCGCCGGGCCCATGCCCTCCGCGATGATCCCCGAGCAGGAGAAATTCACCCGGCCGTCGAACAGGTGCATGTGCCCGCCGCGCCCACCGGATAGGCCGGTGGCCTTGCCGAAGATCTCGGCCATCATCTCGTTGAGGTCCACGCCCTTGGCCACGGCGATGTGGTGCGGGCGGTGGGTGGCGGTCACGATGTCCTCGGCGTTCAGGTGGGCGCAGACGCCCACGGCACAGGGCTCCTGGCCGTTGGAAAGGTGCATCTCGCCGGGGATCGGCCCCTTGGCCATGTTGAATACCGGCGTCTTGCCTTCCATGTAGATGCGCTCGATGGATTCCTCCATGTAGCGGCTGGTCAGCATCTGCTCGTACATCCACAGGCGCTGCGATTGGGTTGGCTGGGTCATGGGTGGACTCCCTTGAATTGGTGGGTCAGATCGCGCGTTCGTTGAGCAGACGGCCAATCTGCTCGGCCTGGCGCAGGGCCAGCGCGACGATGGTGAGGGTGGGGTTCTGGCCGCCGCTGGTGGTGAACTGGCTGCCATCGGAGACGAACAGGTTGGCGATGTCATGGCTCTGGCCCCACTTGTTCACCACGCCGTCACGCGCCTTGGCGCTCATGCGGTTGGTGCCCATGTTGTGGCTGGCGGGGTAGGGCGGCAGCTCGATGATGTCGGTGGCGCCGGCGGCCTCGTAGCACTTCGCGGTGGCGGCGACGCCGTGCTTGCGCATGGCCGCATCCATCGGGTGGTCGCTCTTGGTCACTACCGGGATCGGTAGGCCGTACTGGTCCTTTTCGCTGGCGTGCAGGGTGATGCGGTTGCTTTCCAGTGGCAGGTCTTCGCCACACAGCCAGACGCCGGACATGTGGTCGTACTTCTCCATCCGCGAGGTGAACTGCTTGCCCCAGCCTTGTGGCGTCGGGTCGAGGAAGGCGGAGAGGAAGGGCAGGCCGAGGGCGAGGATTTCCAGCCGGTAACCGCCCACGAAGCCGCGCGATGGGTCGTTGTAGGATTCGTCGGAGATGACTCCGGCGCAGGTGGTGCCGCGGTGCATGTTCACCGGCTTGGGCATCACCGCGAAGATGCCGGCGGTGGTGTGGGTCATGTAGTTGCGCCCGACCTGGCCAGAGGAGTTGGCCAGCCCGTCGGGGAACATCGCCGAGGCGGAGTTGAGCAACAGCCGCGGCGACTCGATGGAGTTGCCCGCCACGCAGACCACGCGGGCCTTCTGCCGCTGGATGTTGCCGTCGGCATCGGCATAGACCACGCCACTAGCGCGGCCCTTGGCGTCATGCTCGATGCGCAGCACCATCGATTGCGGGCGTACTTCGCAATAGCCGCTGGCTTCCGCGCGCGGGATGTCGGTGTAGAGCGTCGACCACTTCGCGCCCATCTTGCAGCCCTGCATGCAGAAGCCGATCTGCTGGCAGGCGGCGCGGTCGTCGTAGGGCTCGGTGTTGATCGCCATCGGCCCGGAGAGAATTTCCTTGTAGCCGACCCGCTTGGCGCCGGTGGCCAGCACCTTGAAGGAGTTGTGCCACGGGTGATAGGCCATGCCGGTGCTCGGCCCGGTCACGCCCATGTGCTTCTCGGCCTTCTCGTACCAGGGCGCCATCTCTTCCAGCGTCACCGGCCAGTCGAGCAGGTTGGCGCCAGCGATGTCGCCGTTGATGCTCTGCATCTTGAATTCGAAGTCGCGAAAGCGCAGGGCGATGCCCGCCCAGTGCACGGTGCTACCGCCGACCGCCTTGACGATCCAGGCCGGCAGCGTCGGGTTGTTCTCGGCCAGGTGCCAGCCACCGGCGGCCTGGCGTTTGTCGAGCCAGGAGATCTTCTTGAACATCGCCCATTCGTCGTTTTCGATGTCGTCGAGGCTGAAGCGCTTGCCGGCTTCGAGCACCACGCTGCGAATCTTCTGTTTGGCCAGCGCGTTGGCCAGCGTGCCGCCGCCTGCGCCGGAGCCGATGATCACCACGACGCCATCGTCGTCCTGGGCAAAAGTTGCCATGGGATATTCCTCGTCTTGTTCTTGTTGTGGAGTCGGCGCGGTCAAGCGCCCCGGCTCAGAGCCAGTTCAGGTCATCGAAGCCGCGCTTGACGTAGCCGCCGTATTCCCACGACGAGCCCTCGTAGCCGAACAGCGGGAACAGCGCCTTGTTGTCGTACAGGCCGAACATCAGGTTGCTGCGCACCGCCTTGAAGAACGGCGAGCGCTCGACCTCGGTCAGCAGGGCGACGCGCTGCGCTTCTTCAAGCATCTCGAACGGGCGGTCATGGGCCTCGATGGCGCGTCGATTCAGGTCAGCGAGGCCGTCGGCGACCAGCTTCGGCTGCTCTTTGGCGAGTTCGGCCAGCGGGCGGGCGTAATGCGCATCGCCGATGGCGTCATGCGGGAACACGTCGCGGCCCACGCGCAGCAGGCCGGGCGGTAGTGCCGGCAGCGCTTCGTCGGCCAGCAGGCGCACGGGAATCAGTTGCGCCAGACTGAAGGCGAGGGCGGTCTGGCCGGAGAGGGAAAGAAAGCGCCGTCGACTGATGGCAGTTTCGTGGCAGTTGGGTTTTTGCATGGCTCAGCTCCTGACTTATTGCCGGAGCCTGAAAGAAAGTGCAGGCACGCGGCGCTCTTGTTATGCGGGGGGCTTGTTCCGCAAATACTTCAGGAGCAGATGGCGTGCCAATTTCTTTGTTTGCGCTTTTAGTTATCTAACAGGTTGAAAATAAAGAACTAAATTTTTAGTTGGGGTGAATTGTCAGTTGAGTTGTAAAGCTCTTCGGCTTTACACCTGTAACGTCGTTGTAAATGGCTTTACAACGCACGAGCAATTTATTGGGAGCGCATGTTCCAAAGTTGAACTTCCCCGGCGGAACATTTCATTTATTCTTGGCGCAGTCGCAGAACTGAAACGAAAACAACAAGAATCATCCGCCCGAGCGCCTGCACCTCGGGACGAGGAGGACGCATGACGCCGCTTGCCACCCCTGCCAGTCATATCGAGGCGGTGCTGTCGCTGGCCAACGCATCGCAGCTGCTCGGTGATCGCGATCCGATCATCGCCCGTTCCTGGCGGCGCTGCGTGCATGACTACGGACTGGACCCGGCGCGCCCGGCCGAGGCGCGCTTCGTGCCGCGCCAGGTGTTGCGCGAACACCAGGACCACGCCGATGAGCTGATCAACGTCGCCCGCGCCGGCGTCGAGCAGCTTTACCGGCATGTCGCGGAACTCGGCTACATCATCCTGCTGACCGACAGCCGTGGCATCGCCGTGCAGTTTCTCGGCGATCCGGCCGACGAGAAGGCGCACCGCAAGACTGGTCTCTACCTTGGCTCCGACTGGGGCGAGGACCACGCCGGGACCTGCGCGGTGGGCACCTGCATCAAGGAACAGCAGGCGCTGACCTGCCACCAGCATGACCACTTCAGCGCCTGGCACACCAACCTCACCTGCACGGCGGTGCCGATGTTCAACCCGCAGGGCCAGCTGCTGGCGGTGCTCGATATCTCCGCGCTGTATTCGCCGCCGTCCAAGGACTCGCAGACCTTTGCCCTGCAACTGGTCAAGCAGTACGCGCGGATGATCGAGGATGCCTACTTCCTGCGCCTGTACCGCGACCGGCCGATTCTCTGCTTCGACGCCTCGCGCGAGTTCGTGCTGATCAACCGCCACTACCTGCTGGCCTTGGGCGACGACGGCGAGCTGCTGGCCGGCAACACCGCCGCCCGCGGCCTGCTGGCCGAGCACGGGCTGATGACACCGGGGCCGTTCGGCAGCCTGACCCGGGCGCGCATCGACGAATTCTTCGATTGCGAGCTGGCGGACATCCTCAGCATTCCCTACGCCAGCCACGATCAGGTGCGCGCCTTCCGCACCCAGCGGCACAACCGCTTGTTCTTCGCCGCACTGATGGAGCCGCGCCGTGCAGTGTCGCTCCCGGCCGAGCGTACGCAGGGCGCGCCGCGCTGCGCGCTCGATGCCCTGGCCGACGACGACCCGGCGATGCGCAAGATGCTCGCCCGCGCCCGACGGCTGTGCAGCGAGCCGCTCAACGTGCTGCTCAACGGCGAGACCGGCACCGGCAAGGAACGCCTGGCCCGCGCCCTGCACGAGAGCGGCAGCCGAAGCCAGGCGCCATTTGTGGCGATCAACTGCGGCGCTGTGCCCGAGTCGCTGATCGAAAGCGAGCTGTTCGGCTACGCGCCGGGCACCTTCACCGGTGCGCGCAGCAAGGGTATGCGCGGGCTGATCCAGCAGGCCGACGGCGGCACGCTGTTCCTCGATGAGATAGGCGACATGCCGTTGCATCTGCAGACCCGCCTGCTGCGTGTTCTGGCCGAGCGCGAGGTGACGCCGCTGGGGGCCGAGCGGCCGGTCAAGGTGGATATCCGGGTGATCGCCGCCAGCCACCGCGACCTGCGACAGATGGTCGAGGCCGGCGAATTTCGCGAAGACCTGTTCTACCGCCTCAACGGTGCACTGTTGAAACTGCCGCCGCTGCGCGAGCGAGCCGACAAGGGCTACCTGATCGAACGGGTCTACGCCGAACTGGCGCAGGGGCGCAGCAACGCCCCGCATCTGCGCGGCGATGCCATGAGTGCGCTGCTGGCCTACCCCTGGCCGGGCAACATTCGCGAGCTGCGCAACGTGCTGCAGTGCGCGCTGGCCACTTGCGAGGGCAACGAAATCACCGTGCACGACCTGCCCGAGGAGTGCCTGCCGCACGCGGTGACGCGCGCCGCCGCGCCGGCCGCGGTACAGGACGCGGGCGATGATCTGCGCAGCTTGCTGCGGCGCCAGCGCTGGAACGTCAGCGCAGTCGCCCGGGAGCTGGGGGTTTCACGGCCGACGGTGTATCGCCGCATGCGTTTGCTGGGCATCGAACCGCCGGTGTGAGCGGGGCGACACCACAGGGTGTGAGGGCTGGATTCGGAAGTGGACGACGCCGACGTGAGCTGCCGGCGCTGTTTCGAAAGGACTGCTTGGCGTCGGGTCGTTACAGGCTTCGTTCGTTGCAAAGCCGCATGGTTGCGTGCCGGCTTGTGGCTGGCGCCGCGCGATGCGGTGCCGTTCAGCGCCGCAGGTAAGCGGTGAAATCGATATCGCCGGCCGAGAGGATCGCCTGCACGCGGTTGTGCACGTTGAGCTTGCGCAGGATCGCCGAGACGTGCGCCTTCACGGTGGTTTCGGCGATGTCGAGGTTGTAGGCGATCTGCTTGTTCGATTCGCCCTTGGTCATGCGTTCCAGCACCAGCAGTTGCTTGCGCGTCAGGGCCTGCAGCAACTCCGGCGGGATCGACGGCTCGCTGTGATGGGTATGGCGGCTGGTGGCCTTCTGGCTGCGGATGATGTCCGAAGGCAGGTAGACGTTGCCGTTGAGGATCTGCTCGATGGCTTCGGTCATCTGCGCGCGCGGCGAGGATTTGGTGATGAAGCCGACCGCGCCATAGGTGATGGCCTGCAGCACGATCTGCTTGTCCTGTTCAGCGGAGACGATCACCACCGGGATGGTCGGCGCCTCGTTGCGCAGGTTGATCAGGCCGTTCAGCCCGTGCATGCCGGGCATGTTCAGGTCGAGCAGCACCAGATCGAGGTCGTCATGTTCCAGGGTCAGCGCCAGGGCGCTGTCGAGGTCGGCGGTTTCCAGGATTTCGCTGTCCGGAAAACCGTCGCGGATGACGTTGTGGATGGCCTCGCGAAACAGCGGATGGTCGTCGGCAATCAGAATCTTGTACAAGGCCGGTCACCTCTTTGTTTTGATTATGGTGAGCTTAGTCAGCGTGCTGGCTGCTCTGCACGGGCTCAGGGGTCGCAGGGTGCAGCGGCAGACCAGCCTGCTCCCAGCCATCAATGCCGTCACGGTACCAGTACAGGTCGGTGTAGCCCAGCGCGCGGGCGCGCCGGGTGGCATTCCAGCCCAGCCAGCAGTCGGAGCGGCAGTAGAACACCAGCGGCCGTTGCAGGTCGCCTTCGGTGATGCGCGCCAGGTTCTTGGTGAAGTAGTCCGCCCATTGCGGGGTGAGCGAGCCGTCGCCGGTGTTGGCCAGCCAGACACTGCCCGGCAGGTTGGCGTGGGCCTCGTTGTCGATGAACTGACCGGCCAGCCATTGGCGGCGGTAGACATCCACCAGCAGCATGTCGGAGCGCTCGGCCAGCAGGCGTTGGAGTGTCGCGGTATCCACCGTCTGCGCGCCCTCGGCGGTCGCCGGCGTGGGGCTGCGGTATTGCGTCTGGCGGTAGCCATCGGCGGAGAACAGTGCCGGGTCTTCGGTCGCGCTGGCGAGCGGACTCAGGCCGATCCCGGTGAGGGCGACGAACAGCAGGGGCAGCAACGACCTGGGCATTTATCTTTGTTCTCCGTACGTCGGTGGGGTCGATTACAGAGCAAAGGAGGTGTCTTTGAAATCCTACGATGGAGGCGCCAACCAGTACCAAAGTACCGGTTGGCTTATGCCGAGCGCCGCAGCGCTGCGTGCTGCGGATTGAAACTGGCCACCGCCAGCAGGCTGAACAGCGCCGTCAGGCATACGCACACGGCCAGCGCCGTCGGTTCGAGGCGCTGGTACAGCCCGTAGCGCACCAGCTCCACCGCATGGGTGAACGGATTGACCGCGCAGACCCAGTACAGCCACTCGCTGGCCTCGCGCATCTTCCACAGCGGATACAGCGCCGAGGAAAGAAAGAACATCGGGAAGATGACGAAATTCATCACGCCGGCGAAGTTCTCCAGCTGGCGGATGCCGTTGGATAGCAGCAGCCCCAGTGCACTGAGCAGCAGCGCCACCAGCAGCAGTGCGGGCAGGGCGGTCAGCAGCCCGAGCGGCGGCGGCTGCACGCCATACACCCAGGCGATCGCGAGAAAGGCGTAGACCTGCAGCAGCGAAATCAATGCCGTGGCCAGCAGCTTGCTCGCCAGCAGGAAACCGCGTGGCAGGGGGCTGGTGAGCAGCACGCGCATGCTGCCCATCTCGCGGTCGTAGACCATCGACAGCGAGCCCTGCATGCCGTTGAACAGCAGGATCATGCAGGCCAGACCGGGGACGATGTAGGTCTCGTAGGTGATGTAGGTGTCGTACGGCTCGATGATGGCGATGCCCAGCGCGGCGCGAAAACCGGCGGCGAACACCACCAGCCACAGCAGTGGCCGCACCAGCGCGCTGAAGAAACGCGAACGCTGCTGGACGAAACGCAGCCACTCGCGCAGCACGATGCCGCGCAGGCATTCCCAGTACAGGCTCATGGTCGTGCCCTCGGGTGAGATGAATCAGGGTGGATAAGGCCTGCGGCCGTTATCCACCCTACGGGCAGGGGGTGGCAGATGTGGGGTGGAAGACTTGCGCAGCGATTTTCCACCGGGCGAGGTTGGAGGGCGGTGTGCGCTGCGTTCATGCCGCCACCTCGGTGAGGCGAGCGAAGCTTGCGGCCAGGTCTTCGCCATGTTGCGTCAGGCTGGCCACGTTGCCCTGGGCGACCAGCCGGCCGCGGTTGAGGACCAGCAGGTCGTCGTCGGCCTGGACTTCGTCGAGCAGGTGGGTAGTCCACAGCACGCTCATGCCTTCCGTGCGGCACAGCTCGCGGACGTGCCGGTTGAGCGCCTGGCGGCTGGGCGGATCGAGACCGGCGCTGGCTTCGTCGAGCAGCAGCAGGCTGGGCTTGTGCAGCAGCGCGCGGGCAATCTCGACGCGCCGGCGATGGCCACCGTTGAGCTCACGCACCTTGCTTTTGCGGCGGTCGCCGAGTTGCTGGCGTTCCAGTTCGCGCTCGATGCGCTCGCTGGCCAGGACGCGTGGCATGCCGTGCAGCGCGGCGTGGTAGCGCAGGTTCTGCTCCACGGTCAGATCGAGGTCCAGCGTGCTCTGCTGGAACACCACGCCGAGCCGGCGCAGCGCCTCGCGCGGTTGCTGGCGCAGGCTGGCGCCGGCGATGCGGATGGCCCCGTGTTGCAGGTCGTACAGCCGCGTCAGCAGGGCGATCAGCGTCGACTTGCCGGCGCCGTTGGGGCCGAGCAGGGCGGTGAAGCGCCCCGCGCTGGTGGCGAAGGTCACGTCGTCGAGCGCCTGCCGCGGCCCGTAGGCGAAGCGGACGCCCTCGACTTCCAGCGCGTTCATGGCGCGACCACCACGCCCCACGGGAAGCGGCCGACCTTGATCGACTTGGTCACCTTGAGCTTGCCGACATCGATGACCGACACGTCGCTGCTCACGCCGTTGGTGGTCAGCAGCAGGCTTTCATCGGGATTGAACGCCATGTGCCAGACGCGCCGGCCAACCAGCAGGTAATCCAGCACTTCGTAGGTTTTCGCATCGACCACGGCGATGTGGTTGGCCGGGCCGAGCGCGACGAAGGCGTATTTGCCGTCGGAGGTGAGCTTGATGCCCACCGGCTGGACCTTGTCCGGGTGGACGCCCTTGATCTTGAAGGTCAGGGTCTTGAGGATTTCGCGCTTGTCCACGTCGACCACGCTGACCGTGCCGCCGATTTCCGCCGAGGCCCAGAGGGTCTTGCTGTCCTTGGTGAACTCGACGTGCCGCGGGCGCTGGTCGACCAGGGTGTTGTCCACCAACTGGTTGGTAGCGGTATCGATCCAGTGCAGCATGTTGGTGGTTTCACTGGTGTTGACCGCCCACTTGCCGTCCGGGCTGACCGCCATGCCCTCGGGTTCGACGCCGACGTCGATCTGCGCCAGCACCTCTTCCTTGTCGACGTCGACCACCGTCACCAGCGCATCGTCCTCGTTGGAGATGTACAGCCACTTGTTGTTGGGATGCAGGGCAAACTGCTCCGGGTCGGCACCGGACGGCAGCTGCTTGATGATCTGCCGCGTGGCCAGATTCATCACCTGCACGGTGTCCGAATCGCTGGCGCAGATGTAGAGCAGCTTGTTGTCGTGCGAGAGGGTCAGCCCGCGTGGACGCATGCCGACTTCGAGGGTCTCGACCGTTTCCATCTTGTCCAGGTCGATGACGCTGATGCTGTCATCCTTCTCGTTGGAAACGTACGCAGTGGCGGCCAGGGCGGAGCCGGCCAGGCAGCTCAGGGCGCAGGCGATGGCGGAGGCAAGCAGGGTTCTGGGCATGAGGGAGTCCTTTGTTGTTATAGGAATGGGTGTGTCAGCGGGCCGGCGCGTTGGCGGCATCCAGGCGCAGCAGGTATTCGTCGGCTTCGCTCTGCCCGCCGGCAGCGGCGCGTTGCAGCCAGTCGCGCGCAGCGACGCGATCGGCCTCCACACCGCGGCCTTCGGCCAGCGCGACGCCCCAGTGATAGCGCGCCAGACTCACGTAGCTGGCGTCGTCGGGTTGTTCGGCGCCTTGTTTGAGCAGTGCGGCGGACTTGCTCAGGTCCTGTTCCACGCCGTTGCCGCTCTCGTACATCTGCGCCAGGGAGATCATCGAGTAGACGTCGTTCCAGCGCGCGACGCAGTCCTCGAAGATGGCCTTGGCGGCCTCGAAATTGCCGGTCTTGGCGGTGACGTAGCCGTACAGGCATTTGATGCGTTTGGGACTGTCGACATAGGCCTCGTAGCCCAGCTCGTCGGCGAGCGCCGAGGTGCCGGGCAGGACGGCCGATGCCAGCAGGGCGGTCACGGGAAGGCGCTTCATGGTTGTGCCTCGCTCAGCCGGCAGCGGCTCTCGGGGGCGTCGAAGCCCAGGGTGTCCAGCTCGCTGGTGGGATGCAGAAAACCGTCCTGGGGCGAGGTGGAGACCAGCGCGCGCGGGTGGACCAGCGGGATCGGTTGGCGCAGCTGGCCGTTCCACGAGCGGAAGCTCAGCTTGCGGCCCTTGAAGCCATCGAGCGGCAGCTCATCGCTCAGCGACAGCTGACGGATCGCCGGTACCTCCGCGGCACGCAGTTTGGTCACCGCGGCCGCGAGGCTGCGCACGGCCATCCAGGCGGCGAAATCGCGGTCGTTCATCCAGCGCCCGGCGTGCGCCTCGAAACGCTTCTGCAGCTGAGCGGCGCCGTAGGTTTCCACGGTCTTGTGCCAGCCGGTGGGGGTCAGCCCCTGGGTTCCGGCGACCGGGCGCGGATACCAGGTGTGATAGGGCACGTATTCGCCGAAATCGCCGCGCTCGTCGGCGACCAGCACCACGTCGTACTCGGTGGTCTGGGTGAACAGCGGCATATCGGCCTGCGCCGTGCGGCGCTGGTCGTTCTCGAAGCTCCAGGGTTTTTCCGCGACGATCTTGTGGCCGAAACGCTTGGCCGCACGGCGCAGCGCGTCGGCGTAGGCCTGATCTTCCGCGGTAGACCCGCTAATCAGCAGCCAGCGGTTCCAGCGCCGCGCGGCGAGAAACTGGCCCAGGGCGTCGGCCAGCATGCTGCGGCTGGGCAGGGTGTGCAGCACGTTGTTCAGGCAGCTCTGGCTGCGCAACGCATCGTCGGCACTGCCGGCGTTGTACAGCAGGCTGTCGGGCAGCGCCGCGGACAGCTGACGCAGCGTGTCGGCCGGTGCGTTGACCACGAACAGACGCAGGCCGTCGGCGTGCAGCCGCGCCGCCTGCTCGAGCAGCGCTTCGGGCGTTTCGCTGGTGGCGGAGTCGAGACGGTAGTGATGCTTGAGGAAGCGCCCGGTGCTGTTGCTGTCGACGATGGCCAGCTCGGCGCCGCGCAGGCCGGCGTCTTCCGGCTCGGGTATGACGTTGGACAGCAGCGGTCCCGGATCGGGCCGATAGCCCAGGTAGCCGATGCGTACCTCCAGCGGCTCGGGCGCGGCCGGCGCGGCGAACGCGTCGGCGCAGGCGAGGGCGATCAGACAGACCGCGGCATGGAACGCGAATGGATGCATGGGGCGACTCCTGAGGCTTGCGGGCAGCATAGGAAGCGCTCCACCAGGGGGGAATATGCAGAAAGTACCAGTCGGGGTGTACCAAGGTCGTAGAAATGCGACAGATTGATGCGGCACCCGCGAGGGGTGCCGCTCGGGCGCTCAGCGGGCGCGTCTGACGGTAAAACGACCGACCTGCACGATCATCTGCTGGGCCTGTTGCGTCAGCTCCTGCGCGGCCTGGGTCGACTGCTCGGAGTTGCTGCTGTTGTGGTGCACGACCTGATCGATCTGCTCGATGGCCAGGCTGACCTGTTCGATGCCGGACGCCTGCTGGCTGGAGGCGGAGGCGATCTCATCGACCAGCTGCGAGACCTGCGCGGCGCCCTGGACGATCGCTTCCAGCGCCTGGGCGGTTTCGTCGGTGAGCTCCATGCCTTTGACGGTCCGCGCGTTGGATTCCTGAATCAGGCGGGTGGAGCGCTGCGCCGCTTCGGCGCTGCGGGCGGCCAGCTGGCGAACTTCATCGGCCACCACCGCGAAGCCGCGTCCGTGCTCGCCGGCACGCGCCGCTTCGATGGCGGCGTTGAGGGCCAGCAGGTTGGTCTGCGTAGCGATCTCCTCGATGGCGCGGATGATGTTGGTGATGTCCTGGCCGGATTGGTTGATTTCCTGCATCGCGCCATTGAGCGTCGCCATGAGTTCATTGCCGCCACGCGCGGATTGTTCGGAGTGGCGCGACAGCGAATTGGCCTCGCCGGCGTACTCGGAAGTCTGGCGGATTTGCGAAGCCATCTGGTTGATGGTGGCGCTGATCTCGGTGACCGCCGAGGCCGACTCCGTCGCGCCCCCGGACAGGTCATGGCTCAGGCGCGTCACTTCGCCGGCCTTGTCGTTGATCAGTGCCGAGCTGAGCTGTACCTGGGAAACCAGTTCGTTGAGGTTGTCGACCATTCGGCGCAGTGCCAGGCCGAGCTGGTCGCCGTCCGAGGCCAGGCGCACGTCCACCGTCAGATCGCCCTGGGAAATGCGCTCGGCGACATGCACCTGTTGCTGCAGGCTCTCGGCCATGCGGTCGAGGCTGGCGGAAAGCTGACCCACTTCGTCCGCCGAGCGGTGTGCGAGGCGTTGCGAAAAGTCGCCGCGCTGTATCGCGCCAGCGAGCTGCGCCGCCTTGCGGATCGGCAGCGCCACCGAGCGCGAGGAGATCCACAGCGCGATGACCGCGAGCAGCGAGATGAACACCCCGACGCCGATCTGTTGAAGCATGCTCCGGCTGCTCTGGGTCTGCATTTCCGCTTCGAGGGCGGCGGCTTTTGCCAGCACGATGTCTTTGTCGATCTTGAGCATCATCGACCACGGCTTGCCGGTCCGGCCAAGCTCGATGGGCGCGAAGACGATCACCATGCCGCTGTCGTCCAGCCGTGCCAGCTCTTCGCCTTTCTGGATGGAGCCGAGCGCGGCTTGCCAGTCATCGGGAAGCACCTGCTTGAAGTGTTCGCCGATCAGGTTGGGATGGCGGCTTTGCGCGACGACCAGACCCTGATCGCTGATGATCGCCACCTCGCCCTGGCCATCGAACAGTTTGCCGGAGACTTCCTGGCTGATCTTCTGCACGAAATCGAGGTTGTAGTCGGTGCCCGCCACGCCCATGAAGCGCCCGTTGACCACGATGGGTACCGACAGCGTCGCCAGCCACACCTGCTTGCCCTGCACGATATAGGGCAGCGGGCCGAGCACGCTTTCGCGCCGGTTTTCCTTCGGGCCGATGTACCAGCCGCCCTTCAGTACGCCATTCGGGTGCTTGTCCATGGTGTCGTACTCGACCAGCGGCTGGACGGCGATCTTGCCGTCCGCGCCGCGCGTCCAGTAGGGCGTGAAGCGCCCGGTCTGCTCGTTGTTGCCATTCTGCGTACCGGCAAACAGCGCGTCCTGGCCGTCGATGGCGTCCGGCTCCCAGCAGGAGTAGGTGCCGTTGAAGTCCGGGTAGCTCTTGAGCACGTTCAGCAGGACGGCATTGACCTGGTCGCGGCCGATGTCGAGACCGCCATTGTCGGCCGCGCCCATCTTCGCGACGGCGAAGGTCGTGGCCATGCCGCGGGCGGCTTCCAGCGCCTTGGTGAATTCCGCGCGGATTTCCCCTGCGTACTTGCCGCCGAGGTGTTGCAGGGTTTGCAGCGCCTCATCCTGCGCTTGCTGGCTGACGCGGTTCGACACCAGTTGCTGCGTGGAGCTTGCGAGATAGACGCTGTAGCCAATGAGTATGCCCGCCGTTGCGAGCAGGCATAGCCCGCCGATGAGAGCGATTCGCTGTTGTATGGACCTGAGTGTCATGACGGTTCCTACTCCTGAGCAATGCAAAAGAACCTGCGGGGGCGTGCCTGAACGCCGAAGTGCGGCCGAAGATCGCCGATGGCAAAACGGCATCCCGGATGCCGAATGTTGCGGCGCGCCGGCCGGGAAATTGATCGCTACCTTGGTACTGCTGCGTTGGTAGCGGTACGCGCGATGTGGCTTTTGGCGTGGCTTCTGGCCGGCACCGGCGCAGGCGCGGTGCTGCGTGGCGCGGCGGGCGAACACGGATCGGGGCACCGGCGGACGCCGTCGTTTTTCATGCCATCAGGCGCTGGCGGGGGCGGGCGTCGGTATCGGATCGGTACCAAGGTAGGAGGGTGGATGGCGCGCGGACGCCTAGGATGGGGCATCCAAAACAATAAAGAGGCCATCACCATGCCCACATGCAAAGCCATGCTGCTCAATCTGCTGTTCATCGGCAGCCTGCTCGGCTTCGACCAGAGCCACGCCGCCGGCGATCTCACCCGCCGCACCCAGGCGCTGCCGGACCTCAAGTTCGGCTCCGAAGAAAGCGATTACGCCGTCTCGCAGAAGGAGTACCAGCTGGAAACCGGCGTCGCCTATCAGCTCAAGGTAATTGCCGACGGGCAGAAGGAGTGCGCCTTCCAGGCGCCGGAGTTCGCCCAGTCGATCTTCCTGCGCAAGGTCGAGGCCGGTGGCGTGGAGATCAAGGCGGTCACGCTGGTCGAGCTGGAGTTCGAGGATGCCGGCGAGGCGGAGATCTTCTTTCTGCCGGTCAAGCCCGGCACCTACTCGTTCTACTGCAAGGGCCTGCAGAACAAGGGCATGGAAGGGCGCTTCGTGATCAAGTGAGGGCGTGGTCATGAGTGCGCTCAGGCGTACCTACCTGCTGGTGGCGCTGTTCTTCGTCGCGGTGGCGCTGGTCTGCACGGCGGTGCTGCTGCGCCAGGCCGCGCATGACGTGCAGCGCGAGCTCGATGCCGCGCAGCAGGTCGTCGACTACCTGGCACTCAGCCTGCGCGATGAGCCGCAGGCACTGGCGGCCGGCCTGGAGCAAAGCCTGCGGCATATCCGCATCGAGCGGGGCAATGAACAGCCTGCCGAGCCGTTCGATCGGCCCTGGCTGAGCCGCTGGCTGTACCCGCAGGTGATGCCGGCGCGTGTCATCGAGCGGGCGAACGGCGAGCAGATTCGCCTGGCGGTCAATCCCGACGACGAAGTGGAAGAAGTCTGGGATTCGCTGTTGCAGTTGCTCGCGCTGTTCGGCCTGGCGCTGGCGCTCAGCCTGCTGACCATACGCTGGGCGGTCGGCCACGCGCTCGGCGTGCTGGAAGACCTGCTCGGCGGTCTGCGGCAGATTTCCCGCGGGCAGCTGGCCACACGGCTGGTCGCGCGGCGACTGCCGGAGGCACGCCGGCTGGCCGGACATTTCAACCAGATGGCTGGCGCACTGGAGGAGGCCGAGGCGGCGAACGCGCGGCTTACCGGTACGCTGCTGGAACTGCAGGAGCGCGAACGCACCCGTCTGGCGCAGGTGATGCACGACGATCTCGGCCAGTACGTTGCAGGCATTCGCGCCCGCGCCTGCCTGCTGCGCATCCAGGCGGAGCAACCGGATGCGGTGCGTGAAACCGCGGCGCATCTGGAACGGCACAGCCTCGATCTGCAGAACGGATTTCGCACGCTGGTGCGCGATCTCTATCCGGTGATGCTCGAACACCTGCCGCTGGAAGAAGCCATCGGCCAGTTGGTCGAGCAATGGCAGGGTGCGCAGGGCATCGAATGCCACCTCCAGCTGTGCGGAGCGATTCCGGCGTTCACCACCGAGGACAAGCTGCACCTGTACCGGCTGCTGCAGGAGGCGCTGACCAATGTCGCGCGTCATGCGCAGGCCCGCTGCGTGCGTCTGCGCCTGCGCGGCGGCGCGCATGGGCTGCGTGTGCTGTTGCGTGACGACGGCCACGGCGAGCCGCCGCAGCGTGCCGGCGTCGGTCTGCGTTCGATGCGCGAGCGCGCTCGCTGCCTCGGCGCCAACCTGCGTTTGCGGCACTGCCCGGGACGGGGCTGGACGCTTTATCTCAACCTGCCGTGCAAAGGAGCGATAGCATGAAAATCCTGCTGGTGGACGATCACGCAGTGGTGCGCCAGGGCTACGCCAGCCTGCTGACCGCGCTGCTGCCCGAGGTGGTGGTGACCGAGGCCGAGAGCGGCGAACTGGCGTTGCAACGGGTGCAGGAGGAAATTCCCAGCCTCGTCGTGCTGGACCTCGGGCTGCCTGGCATCAGCGGGCTGGAGACCTGCCGGCGCCTGCGCCAGCGCCTGCCGCTGCTGCCGGTGCTGATCTTCAGCATGCATGACGAACTGGCACTGGTACGCCAGGCGCTGGATGCCGGGGCGTCCGGCTACCTGACCAAACGCTGCGCGCCGGACGTGCTGGTCGAGGCAGTGCGCAAGGTGCTTGCCGGTCAGCCCTTCATCGAGCAGCCGCTGGCCACCGCACTGGCCCGCCAGCGTCCCAGCACCTCACCGATGCAGGGCCGTCTTGCCGAGATGACCCCGCGTGAGATGGAGATCTTCATCATGCTCGCCCGTGGCATCGGCAACCGCGAGATCGCCGAGCGGCTGTGCATCAGCAGCAAGACCGTCTCCAATCACATGGCTCTGCTCAAGAGCAAGCTGGACGTCAGCTCCCAGGCGGAGCTGGTGCACCTGGCCATCGACCAGGGCCTGCTGCGCGTCGGCGAACGCATGCTCTGCGAGGCCTGAGCCCGCCACGCCCCCGACTGTTTCCTGTTCGCGAACCCGCCTGCCGCCGCAGGCGGGCGGCCTGCGCGCGCCTGGCCGCCACGCAGGTCTTGGTCCGTACCGCGCCATCGGTCGTACGACCAAGTGCCGGCGGTTCGGGAAATTTTCCCGGGCGAACCGGGAATTCTTCCCTGTCGGCGCGACTCGGCGACTTTCGATAATCGGTCTGGCAGGTTGCCAGCATGCAGCCGTGATCCGTTCGATTCGCCGCACAACAACAAGGAATATCCATGTCGTATCAGGTCTGCCGCCGCGGGTTGCCCCGGCGCACGCTGCTTTCGCTCGCCATCGCCAGCCTGCTGCCAGGTATGGCGCATGCCGCCGAGCCGCTCGAACTGGCCAGCGAAGAAATCGTCTCCACCACACCGTTGCCAGGTATCGGTCTGTCCAAGGATCGTCTGCCGGCCAACGTCCAGACGCTGGACGAGGCGCAACTGCGCAAGCTCGGCGGCCAGTCGCTCGCCGAAGCGCTGCAGCGCGGGCTGCCGAGCGTCAATCTGAACGAGACCCAGGGCAATCCGTACCAGGCCGACCTCAACTACCGCGGCTTCACCGCGTCGCCGCTGTTGGGCACCGCCCAGGGCCTGTCGGTATTCCTCGACGGCGTGCGGGTCAACGAGGCCTTCGGCGACGTGGTGCATTGGGACCTGATTCCCCGCAGCGCCATCGCCGACATGGCATTGGTGCCCGGCTCCAATCCGCTGTACGGCCTGAACACCCTGGGCGGCGCACTGGCGCTGCAGACCAAGCGCGGCGACACCCATCCCGGCGGTTCCGCCGAGGTTTTCGCCGGCTCGTTCGGGCGCAAGGGCGGCGCGGTGCAGCACGGCGGCCAGCACGAGGAATTTTCCTGGTATCTGGCGGCCGAGGGCATGGAGGAGGATGGCTGGCGCGATCACTCGCCATCGGATGTCGGCCAGCTGTTCGGCAAGTTCGCCTGGACCACGGCGACCACCGACATCGCGCTGACCCTCGCGCACGCCGACAACGACCTGATCGGCAACGGCCTGCTGCCCGAGAGCATGCATGACCGCGATCACGACGCGATCTTCACCTATCCCGACCAGACCGAGAACCGCAGCCATCTGATGGCGCTGTCGGCCAGCCACTGGCTGAGCGACGCCGACCGGCTGTCCGGCACGGTATATCTGCGCCGCACCCGCACCGCGACGCTGAACGGTGACGGCAACGACGAGTACGAGGACGAATACGAGGAATGGGAAGACGCGGGCTTTATCGGCGAAGGCCCGCAAAGCGGCGTGCTCAACCGTACCCGTACCGCGCAGCGCGCCTATGGCCTGGCCTTGCAGTGGACGCGTTATGCCGGCGATCACCAGTTCGCCTTCGGCCTGTCGCATGACAACACCCGCGCCAGCTTTCACCAGAGCGAGCAGGGCGGCGAGCTGACCGACGAGCGCGGCATCCTGCCCACCGAGGACGAGGAACAGGCCAACAGCCTGCTCGGTCGTACACGCACCTCCAGCCTTTACGCAACCGACACCTGGGCGCTGACCGAGGCGCTGCAGCTGACTGGCTCGCTGCGCTACAACCGCACGCGCGTGGTCAACAGCGATCGCATGGGCGATGACCTCGACGGCGACTTCACCTATCGCAAGCTCAACCCGGCACTGGGTTTCGCCTGGCAGCTGCAACCGGCGCTGACCGTCTATGGCGGCTTCTCGCAGGGCAATCGCGCGCCCACGCCGATCGAGCTGGGCTGCGCCGATCCGCAGAACCCCTGCAGTCTGCCCAACGCGATGGCCGCCGACCCATTCCTCGAACAGGTGGTCACCCGAACCCTCGAACTCGGCGTGCGCGGACAACTGGCTGGCGGCACCGAATGGAACGTCACCGCGTTTCGCAGCATGAACCACGACGATCTGCTGTTCGTCGGCACCGGTGGCAGCCAGGGTTACTTCACCAATTTCGGCCGCTCCCGGCGCCAGGGCATCGAGCTGGGGCTGAACGGCAGCTACGGCGCATTCGACTGGCGCGCGGATTACACCTACCTGCAGGCGACGTTCCGCTCGTCGGCATGCATCCTCGCCGAGAACAACAGTACTGAAGGCGAGGGCGGCTGTCCGGATGACGAAATCCGCATCGCCAGCGGCGACCACCTGCCGGGCTTGCCCAAGCACAATCTCAAGCTCGGGCTGGACTGGAACCTGAACGAGCGCCTGCGCCTGGGCACCACGTTGCTGGCCTATTCCGGGCAATACGTGCGCGGCAACGAGAACAACCGCCACCAGGCGAGCGGTGAGTTCGAGGGCAGTGGCAAGCTGCCGGGCTACGCGGTGCTCAACCTTTCCGCCGACTACCGTTTCGCCCGCGACTGGACGCTGTTCGGACGCGTCGACAACCTGTTCGACAAGCGTTACGCCACCAGCGGCGCGCTGGCGGAGAACCCCTTCGTCGGCGCCGGCAACGCCTTCGCCGACGACCCGGACGGCTGGCGCCACGAGCAGTTCATCGCGCCCGGTGCGCCACGCGCCGGCTGGCTGGGCGTGCGCTATCAGTGGGACGCGCTGTAGTTCGAAGGACAAAGGCCCGTACGGACGGTGCGGGCCTTTTGCCTCGGGCTTGCCGGTTTTGCGGGACGATGTGTCAGGCGTGACGCAAAATGGTCACGGCGGACTGCGTATGCTGGTGTGCTAGGCCGCCATCCCGTGCGGCGACTGGCGGAGCCCGAATGAACCACGCTTGTGCAGTCACCTGCTGTTCCCGGCCGTCACCCCTGACCGCGGCAGGCCTGGTGTGTTGAGCAAGTCGTCGCGCCTACGCGTCGTGCTCGCACTCGGCAGCGCGCAGACGCTGGCCTGGGGCTCGACCTACTACCTGCCGGCGATTCTCGCCGAGCCGATAGCGCGCGAGTTGGGCATTACCAGCGGCAACGTGTTCGCGGCATTTTCCCTGGCGCTGGTGGTGACGGCCGTTCTCGGGCCGCTGTGTGGCAAGCGCATCGACCATCACGGCGGGCGCGATGTGCTGGCGCTGTCCAGTCTGGTCTTCGCGGCAGGGCTGGCGACCCTCGGCCTTGCGAACGGGCCGCTGATGCTCTGGCTCGGCTGGCTGGTGATCGGCATCGGCATGGCGCTGGGGCTTTACGAGTCGGCGTTCTCCACCCTTACCGGCATCTACGGCCGCGATGCGCGTGGCGCGATCACCGGGATCACCTTGCTTGCCGGATTCGCCAGCACCGTGTGCTGGCCGATCAGCGGCTGGCTGGAGGCTGCGCTCGGCTGGCGTGGCACCTGCCTGGTCTGGGCCGCGGCGCATATCGTCCTCGGCCTGCCGCTGAACCGCCTGATGATTCCGCTGGGCATCCAGCCCGCATCGCCGCCGACCGACAGACCTGTGCAGGAACCGGCTGGCGCCGGCCTGACCATGGGGCTGCTGGCGTTCGTCTTCGCCGCCACCTGGTTCGTCAGCACGGCGATGGCGGCGCACCTGCCGCGACTGCTGCAGGAGACCGGGCTGTCGGCGGCTGCGGCCATCGCCGTCGCGGCTCTGGTCGGGCCGGCGCAGGTCGGTGCGCGCTGTCTGGAGTTTGTTTTGCTGCAGCGCTTCCATCCGCTGCTTTCGGCACGCCTGGCGGCCATCGCGCATCCCATCGGTGCCGCCGGCGTGATGCTGTTCGGCGCGCCGGCGGCCACCGGGTTTGCGCTGTTGCACGGCGGTGGCAACGGCATCCTGACCATCGCCAAGGGCACCTTGCCGCTGGTGATCTTCGGTCCGCACGGCTACGGCCTGCGCCAGGGGCTGCTGATGGTGCCGGCGCGTTTCGCCCAGGCCTTCGCGCCGTTCGTCTTCGCGCTGCTGATCGATGGCTACGGCAGCGGCGCGCTGTGGCTGTCGGCCGCGCTGGGCGTGCTGGCCTACGCTGCGCTGTCGCTGCTGCAGCGGACCGCGCGTGGTCTTGGCTGAGCGGCCTTAGCTGCAGCAGCCGCCATCCCCATCCTTGTCTGCCGGTGCGCAACAGCGCGCGGGTACGGGGTCGGGCAGGCGGGCGGCGGCCAGCAAGCCGGCCTTGATGATCAGTTCGGCCGGGATGGCTTCGTAAGTCATGTCCGCGACGCTCAGCGTGCGGCAGCTGGCGTCACCGCAGGCCGAACAGCAGCGGCTCGCGCCGGTGCTCGCACCGAGCCACTGTTCCAGCGGTACGTCGTCGATCCACAGGCGATTGGACTCCAGCGGTGCCTGGGCGAAGCGGGCAGGGCTCAGCGCGCTGGTTTCGAGGCGCACCTCGATGCCAAGGATGTGCAAGGCCTGGCGCAGATCGGCAGCGGCGCGCGTCACGGCCGCTTCGGTGGCGCCGCAGCGGTCGCAGGTCTGGCCGTGTTCGTCGACCAGTCGCTGCCAGCGGATCGTCAGGGTTTTCATCGCGCAGCGTCCTCTCGAAGCGGGTGCCTGGGCTTGGCGCGACGCGGCTGCGGCGGCGTGCCGGCCAGCTGCAGCAGCAGGCGCTGCTGCTCGGCGGGCAGCCCGAGGAAGACTTGTAGCGCCGCATAGGCATCATTCGCCGCATAGACCTGCTGAGCCTCGCTCAGCTCGGCGCTGGCCCAGTTCGAGGTCGTCACGCGGCGCGACTTGTGAATGCGCGCGCCAAGCACGCCGGCCACCGCGCCGCGCAGGCCGACCTGACCCTTCCGGTCCTGGTAGCGCAGCACGGTGCCGAGGTCGAGACAGTTCGCCAGCTCGATGCCGAGCCTGCCGCGCAGCCGGCTGCGGTCCGCTTTCAGACCGAAGCCGATCTTCAGCACGTCCGGCGCCTGCAATATCGTGCGTGCCGCCTCGACGCAGCCCGGCACGGCGACCTGGAACAGGTACGCCTGCGTCGGCGTGGCGAGCTGGATGAGGTGCGGACCGGTGGAGACTTCGCCGACGCGAAAGGTTGGCCGGGATTCGGTATCGAAGCCGACGCAGGGGCAGGCGCGCAGCTCGCCGATGGCGCTGGCCAGCGCCGTGGCGTCGGCGGGCATGATGATGTGTGCGGGCGTCAGCCCGGCGAAGGTCGGCAGGGTGGCGTTGTCGGCAGGAAGGGGAATGCGGATGGGCTGCATCGTCGGTGCTCCGGGGCTCGCCAGCGGCAGCGATCAGGCAACGCTAGCCGAGCGCGGCGGGCAAGTCGATGCCGAATCCACCCGCGCCGGCTACTTTTCCCAGTCGTGCGGACAATCCTTGCAGCCTTCCATATTGGTTCCCTGAAACGTGGCGTAATGCCGTCGCGCGCCGCTGAGCACGGCGTCGGCCAGGTTGGCATCGTTGAGCTTGGCTTCCTGCAGGTTGGCGTCGGTCAGGTCGGCGCCGGCGAGGTCGGCCTTGCTCAGCCAGGTCATTTCCAGGTCGGCGGCACGCAGGGTGCTGCGCTGCATCTTCGCGCCGCTCAGGCGGGCGAATTCGAGATAGGCACCGGTGAGGTCCGCACCATTGAATCGTGCCGCCTGGGCGAACAAGCCCCAGCCCTGAATGGCGACCAGCTTGGCGTCGGTGAAGTTGGCCAGGCGCAGATTGGCCTGCTGCAGGCTGGCGCGGTTGAGTGTGGCGCCGCTGAGATCGGCCTTTTCCAGATTGGCCAGGTCCAGATTGGCGTGGCGCAGGTTGGCGCCCGCCAGCTTGGCGCCGGCGAGATTGATCTTGCGCAGGTCCTGATTGCTCAGGTCCGCGCCGCGCAGATCGGCGTTCGGGCACTGGCTTTCCGGCTGGATCACGCAGCCGTTGATGACCGCGGGCTGGTCGCTGGCGGCTAGCGCGGCGTTACCGGCGAGCAGGGCCAGTGGCAAAAGCAGTAGCGGGAAGGTCTTCATGACGGTCTCCTGCGAAATGGTAGGGGCGGTTGCGCGGAGGCTCGCGTGGCGCGCCGGCGAGAGCGCCAACTCGGGGCCGGACATGCCACGGGAACGTTCCGCGAACCGTCGTCAGGGGAACGCCGTGCCGGCCGATGCGGGCACGGCGCGGTGCTCAGCGCTGCGCGGTGTTCTTTTCCCACTCCGGCAGCTTGAACACCCAGAAGGATCCGCCCTGGGCGACCGGCTTGGTCAGCACGGCCATGTCGCCACCCCACAGCGGCACGGCACCGCCGTAGCCGACGGTCACGCCGATGTATTGCTCGCCGTCCTGCTCCCAGGTGATCGGCGGCGAGATGATTCCGCTGCCGGTCTGGAACTTCCACAGCTCGTCGCCGGTTTTCGCGTCGAAGGCCTTGAAGTAGCCGTCACTGGTGCCGGTGAACACCAGGTTGCCCTTGGTGGCCAGCACGCCGGCCCACAGCGGCAGTTTTTCCTTGTGTTCCCAGGCGACCTTGCCGGTGGTGGGGTTCATGGCGCGCAAGATGCCGACGTGGTCGTCGTACATGCGCTTGATGCGGAACCCCTGGCCGAGATAGGCCGAGCCCTTCTTGTAGCTGACCTCTTCGGTCCAGTAGTCCTCTTTCCAGTGGTTAGCCGGCACGTAGAACAGGCCGGTGTCCTGGCTGTAGGCCATCGGGTTCCAGTTCTTACCGCCGAGGAAGGGCGGAGAAACCTCGACGGACTTGCCGTGCTGCTCGCCGGGTTCGGGTTTGGGCGGACGCTGGCCTTCGTTCTCCACCGGGCGGCCGGTTTTCAGGTCGATGTGGCTGGCCCAGGTGATGTTGTCGACGAAGGGGAAGGCGTTCTGCAGCTTGCCGTCCTTGCGATCGACCACATAGAAGAAGCCGTTACGGTCGGCGTGGGCGGTGGCTTTCACGGTCTTGCCGTTCTTGTCCTTGTAGTCGAACAGCACCAGTTCGTTGTTGCCGGAGAAGTCCCAGGCGTCGTTCGGGGTGTGCTGATAGAACCACTTCACTTCACCGGTGGAGGGATCGACGCCGACCTGGCCGGAGGTGTAGAGGCTGTCGTAGTCCTGCGGCTTGCCGTCCTTGGAGGTGCGCGCCCAGCCGTTCCACGGCGCGGGGTTGCCGGCGCCGACGATGATGGTATTGGTCTCGGCATCGAAGCTCGCGCTCTGCCACGGTGCGCCGCCGCCCTGACTCCAGGCTTCGACCTTGCCGGTCGGCGAGTTGGCATCGTCCGGCCAGGAGGGTGCCTTGATGTCGCCGGTCGGCGTGCTGTCCTTGCCGTTCAGGCGGCCCATGTGGCCCTCGACGAAGGGACGCATCCAGACTTCTTCACCCGTGTCCGGGTCGCGCGCGAAGAGCTTGCCGACCACGCCGAACTCGTCACCCGAGCTGCCGTGAACCAGCAGCACCTTGCCGGTCTTGCCGTCCTTCACCAGCGTCGGCGCACCGGTCATGGTGTAGCCGGCGCCGTGATCGCCGAATTTCTTGTTCCAGACGACCTTGCCGGTGTCCTTGTTCAGCGCCACGACGCGGGCGTCCAGTGTGCCGAAGTAGATCTTGTCGCCGTAGATCGCGGCGCCACGGTTGACCACATCGCAGCACGGGCGGATATCGTCGGGCAGGCGGTGGGCGTAGCTCCAGAGGCGCTTGCCGGTTTTCGCATCCAGGGCGAACACGCGCGAGTAGGAGCCGGTCACGTAGATCACACCGTCGTGGACGATGGCCTGGGATTCCTGGCCGCGCTGTTTCTCGTCACCGAAGGAGAACGACCACGCCGGCGTCAGCTTGAACACGTTCTTGTCGTTGACCTGGGCCAGCGGACTCCAGCGTTGTGCGTGGGTGCCCAGGCCGTACTGCAGCACGTTCTCGGTGGACAGATGGTCGTTGGCGATGTCTTCCCAGCTGACCGGCTTGGCCTGGGCAACGCCGGCCAGCGTGAGGCTGCCGAACAGCACGGCGAGGGCGAGCGGGCGGGTTGTGCCGGGGTGCGATCTTGTTGTCATGGTTGCGATTCCCTTGGTCGATTCGGACGAGGCCGCCGTCTGCCGGTAGCCTGGCGATACGAATAGTGGGAGCGCGCTCGCGGGCGCCGACACGGAAAAACGCCCGCCGATGCCGGGAAAACTTCCCATCGGTGCGCTGTTTTCGCCTTGCTACCGCGGTGCCACCACGACCCGCTGCAAAAGACGGGGATAAAACCTAGTACCAAGGGAGGAGATGCAGGCATCCAAAGCAGGATTCTGCCGACCGGGTCGCGCCGCCAACATGGCCACCATGCGCTCCGATGGGGCTGCCTTGTACAGGTTCCGAACAGAGGTGGTAGTCATGAACAACAAGAACTTTCTGCGCTCGCTGCTGGCGGCGGGTGTCCTGGGTATGTCCGGCCTGGTCCTGGCGCATGGTGATGTGACGCCGCAGGCGGTGGACACCAAGGGCCTGCCATCCCTTGGCGAGGAGTGGGCAGAAGAAAACCCCTATCGCGCCCCGAGCGAACACCATGATCTGGCGGTGCAGATCGGTTCGTCCGCCTACAACCAGAACTGCGCCCGTTGCCACGGCCTGGAGGCAATCTCCGGCGGTATCGCACCCGACCTGCGCGATCTGGAAGCCAGCTACGACGGCGACGAGTGGTTCAAGGAACGTGTGATCAACGGTGCGGTGCGCGACGGTGCGGTGTACATGCCGCGCATGGCCGACACCCTCAGCCAGGAAGCGCTGTGGGCGATCCGTACCTATATCGAAAGCGAAGCGGCCAAGCGGTGATGCGCCTCGGCCGCTGGCTCGTCGCGCTGTGCCTGTCGGCCGTCTGCGCGTTGGCGCAGGCGGACGTGGTGCGGGTGCGCGCTTACGACGACATCATCGCCTCGGGTGTGCTCAAGGTGGCGATGTACCAGGACTTCCCGCCGTACAGCTTCGTCGTCGACGGCCAGCCACGCGGCGTGGACGTGGAGATGGCGCGCGAGCTGGCGGACGGCCTCGGCCTCAAGCTGGAAGTGCTGTGGGTCGCGCCGGACGAAACGCTGGACGATGACTTGCGCAACTTCATCTGGAAGGGGCACTACCTGCGCCCCAACGTGCTGGCTGATGTGATGCTGCGCGTGCCGTACGACCGCGAGTTCTCCTACAAGCGCAACGAGCTGGGCGAGCTGATCAATGAGCTGGTGGTGATGTTCGGGCCTTATCAGCGCGAACGTTGGCAGTCCGCCTTCGATGATCGCCGTCTGAAAGAGGTGCCGACCGTGGCGGTGTTCCAGTACCACCCGGTGGGCGTCGAGGTCGAGAGCGTGCCGTCGTTCTACCTGTCGTCGGTGTTCGGCGGGCGCATGAGCAAGGTGCTGCACCACTATCCCAGCCCGCAGGCCGCGTTCGCTGCCATGCAGGCCGGTGAGGTGGACGCGACGATGGCCATGCGTGGGGAGATCGACTGGCTGCTCAAGCAGGCCAACGACAGCCATCTGAAGCTCGCGGAGAACGCCTACCCCGACATGGGCAAACAGGTCTGGGATCTGGGCATGGCGGTGCACGAGTCCAACCGCCAGCTGGCCTACGCGCTGGAAGGCGTGCTGGAGCCGATGATCACCGAAGGGCGGCTGGCGAAGATCTATGCTGGCTATGGGCTGCGCTACGAGCTGCCCGGGCTTTACCAGGATGTAGAGAACGAGATGGCGGCTGGCAACTGACGCCATCCTTTCAGCGGGCCGCCGGGCCACGCCCGAGGAGTTCGAGATGAGCATGCGCGTTCTGCTGTTGCTTCTGACGTTCACCCAGGCCGGCGGCCTGCTGGCTGGCGAACCCGATCCACTGCAATCGGTGATGTGGGAGCACCATCACCGCAACCTGCTCAACGGCGAGCCCTATGTGTTCGACGAGCGCGTGCAGGTGCAGGTCCCGCCGTTCGCCGAAGATGCCCGGCAGGTGCCAGTGCATATCGATGCCCGCGCCCTCGGCGACCAGGTGGTGCGAATCGAGGCCTGGGCCGATCTCAATCCGATTCCGCGCATTTTTACCTTCACGCCCGGCGAGCGGGTCGAGTCGCTGGTGGCCATCCGCATTCGCGTCGAGCAGGCCACGCCGATCCGCGCGGCGGTACTTGCGCGCGATGGTGTCTGGCATGTCGGTGGCGCCAAGGTCGACGCGGCCGGTGGCGGCTGCACGGCGCCCAGCGTGGTACGGGCCCAGCCGGGCTGGGAAGACCGTCTCGGCCAGGTCCACGGTGCACGCTTCGCCCGCGGGGAATTCAGCCGGCTGCGCATGCAGGTCTCGCACCCGATGGACAATGGCCTGGTGGGTGGCATTCCGGAGTTCTTCGTCAACCAGGCCGAACTGCGCACCGTCGATGGCGAGGTGCTGGCGACGCTGGAGCTGTTTCCTGCAGTCGGCGAGAACCCCAGCCTGAGCCTGGAGGTCCAGGGCCAGGAGGAAACCCGCTTGTGGCTGCGCGACAACAACGGCAATGAGTTCGAGGCGGCGCTGTAGCGCTACCGCGCCTGCGTCCGTTCACCCAGCCAAGGAGACGTCATGCGCCTTTTCACCCTGATCCTTGCCTGCTGGCTGGCGCTGCCGGCGCAGGCCGAGCTGCGCTACGACCTGCGGCCCAAGCAGATCGCCGAGAATGTCTGGCTGCTCGAAGGTTCGACCGACAACTTCGAGCAGCGCAACGGCGGTAACATCGTCAACACCGGCTTCATCGTCACCGAGACAGGAGTGGTGGTGATCGACAGCGGGCCGTCCAAACGCTACGGCGAGGCCATGCGCGAGGCCATTGCGGGCGTCACCGACCGTCCGGTGATCAAGGTGCTGCTCACCCATCATCATCCTGACCATGTGCTCGGCAACCAGGCATTCGCCGACGTCCCCATCGCCGCGCTGGCCGGCACCACCGAGCTGCTGCGCGAGCAGGGCGATGCGATGGCGGAAAACATGTACCGGCTGGTGGGCGACTGGATGCGTGGCACCGAAGTGGTGTTGCCGAACGAGACGCTGCAGCCCGGCACGCTGGAAATCGGCGGCCACAGGCTGCGCCTGCTCGCCCTGCGCGGGCATACCGGCGCCGATCTGGCGGTACTCGATGAGAACAGTGGTGTGCTGTTCGCCAGCGACATCCTGTTCTACCAGCGCGCGCTGACCACGCCCAACAGCCCGGGGCTGGACATCTGGCTGGCCGATCTCGACGAGTTGCAGGCCCAGCCGTGGAAGCTGCTGGTGCCCGGTCATGGGCCGGTCGCCAGTGACGCTGCGCCTTTCGTGCAAATGCGCGATTACCTCGGCTGGCTCGACGGTCTGCTGCGCGACGCTGCGGCCAGCGGTGCGGACATGAACGAGGTGATCGACAGCCCGATTCCCGAGCGCTTCGCCGGCATCAGCCTGACGCGCTTCGAGCTGATCCGCAGCGTCACCCATCTCTATCCGAAATACGAGGCGCAGCAGCTGCAGCGCGTCGACCAGCAATAGCCGAAGCGCAGGTCAGGCGCGGCGCATCGACCAGTAGCTGCGGCGGAACAGGTCACGCTCGCCCAGCAGCACCACGCCGAGGGCGAAGCCGGCCAGCACCAATGCGATGTACAGGCACAGTTCGAGGAAGCCCTGCGGCTCGGGCAGCCAGTGCAACGCCACCGCCAGCGCCGCGGCGGTGGCCGCCCAGCGCAGCAGCAGCGCGATGCCCAGACCCTTGGGCGACGCGCGATAGACGTACATGCCCATGAACAGCGCCTGCAACGTCGCGCCGCTGGAGAAGGCAATGGCCAGGCCTTCGGCGCCGTAGGGGCGATACAGCGCTGCATCGAGACCGATGGTCAGCGCCGAGCTGATCAGCGTGAGCACCAGGAACAACCGGGCCTGATGCTGGGCGAGCAGGGCGCGGCCCCAGAGCAGGGCGAGCCCCATCGCCGGCAGGCCGAACGCATAGATGATCACCAGCGAGGCGGTGGCGCTGGTCTGCGCCGCGCCGAACTGGCCGCGTTCGAGCAGCACGGCGACCACGGTGTCCGGGAACGAGCAGAGCACCACCGCCGCCGGCACCAGGAACAGCAGCGTTGCCAGCAGCCCCTTGCGAATCACCGCGGCGTGGGCGCCGTGGTCGTTGTCGTTCCAGCTTGCGGAGAACTGCGGGAACAGCACCGAGAGCACCGACATCGCGTACAGCGTCAGCGGAATGGTGACGATGCGGAAGGCGAACGAGAGCATGGTGATGCTGCCTTCATCGAGGAACGAGGCGAACATCCGTTCGGCGAGGATGCATGCCTGCTGCGCGCCGGCGGCCAGCAGCACCGGCGCGAAGGCCAGGCCGAAAGCGCTGCCGTGTCCTTCGGCCACGGGGTGCGGCTCGCCGCGCAGATAGGCCAGACGCCGGTGCTGGGCGACGATCAGGCCGAACTGCGGCAGCAGCATGCCGATGAAGATCACCATGCCGGTTGGCTCGAACAGCAGGATGCCGATGATCGCTCCGGCGTTGAGCAGCACGGTGCGCGTCATCGGCAGGATGAACACACTATCCATGTTGAGCAGCGCGCCCTGGCAGTACAGCGTCGCCTGCACGGCGATCAGCAGCGCGCCGACGCAGAACACCAGCTGCCCGGTCGCCACCTGCTCGGCGCTCCAGCCCGGCGCCAGCAGGGTGAGAATCCCGTAGCTGGCGACGATCACCAGGGCGCTGGCCGCCACGCCCATCAGCATCACGCGCCAGTACAGCCAGCGACTGACCGACTCGAACAGCGTCTCCGACTGGCTGCGCAGCTTCTGCAGGTAGGGAATCATGGTGTCGCGCAGGGCGAGACCGAGGAAGTTCTCGAAGAACAGCGGCAGGATCAGCGCGACGAAGATCAGGTCGGCTTCCCAGCTCAGGCCGAAGGCGCGGGCGATGAACAGATCGCGCAGGAAACCGAGCAGAAAACTGGCGACGGTCAACGCCAGGATGACCAGTGATGCATTCATTCCTTGATCCTGTAGCAGGCCAGCCTGCGGTACTCCGGTAATACGGCGCGCCGCCGTTCGGTTGGGTGGCGTGCCTGGGACAGTTCCGTCTGCCAGGGCTGGCGAGATGCTGGCCCCTGGTCGAACGCTTACATAGACTGGGCCGGCGCGGCATGGTTCCGGCCGTTCGCGCGCAGATGGACAAGCGTCGATACGTAAAAATGCCGTAAATCCCCTTTGCGAGGCGGGCGCGACTGCTTAAGGTTCACGCTCCTTCCCGAGCGAACCCAGTTCATGTCCGTCGCGCATTCGTCTCCCGCTGCTTCCCGTCGTCGCTGGCTGATCATCGGTCTTGCCGTGCTGGCCATCGCCTTGCTTGCCTGGTGGTTATGGCCGAGCTCTCCGGCGAAGTCGCCGCAGCCGGGCGGGCGACCGGGCTTCGGCGCGTTCAGCGGGCCGGTGCCGGTGCGCGTGACGACGGTGAAGCAGGGTGAGTTCGAGGTGTTCTACAAGGCGCTCGGCACGGTGACGCCGCTGAACACGGTGAACGTACGCAGCCGCGTCGGCGGCGAACTGGTCGAGGTGCGCTTCGACGAGGGCCAGCGGGTCAAGGCCGGTGAGCTGCTGGCGGTGATCGATCCGCGGCCCTACAAGGTCGCGTTGCAGCAGGCCGAGGGCACGCTGCAGCAGAATCGCGCGCTGTTGCAGAACGCCCAGGTCGATCTGGAGCGCTACCGCGGGCTGTACGCCGACGACAGCATCGCCAAGCAGACGCTCGACACCCAGCAGGCGCTGGTCAACCAGTACCAGGGCACGCTGGCGGCCAATCAGGCGGCGGTCAACGAAGCCAAGCTCAACCTGGAATTCACCCAGATCCGCGCACCGATCGACGGTCGCCTCGGCCTGCGCCAGCTGGACATCGGCAACCTGGTCTCGGCCAGCGATACCACACCGCTGGTAGTGATCACCCAGAGCCAGCCGATGGCGGTCACCTTCACCCTGCCGGAGGGCGATCTGCCGCCGGTGCTGACGCGTTTTCGTCAGGGCGCCGAGCTGAAGGTGCAGGCGTGGGACCGTGGTGAGCGGCTGCTGTTGGGCGAGGGCGTGCTGGACAGTGTCGATAACCAGATCGACGTGACCACAGGCACGTTGAAGCTCAAGGCGCGCTTCGACAACGAAACCGAAATGCTCATCCCCAACCAGTTCGTCAACGTGCGCCTGCGGGTGGAAACCCTCAAAGACGCCACGCTGATTCCCTCGGCGGCGCTGCAGTTCGGCTCGCGCGGCAACTTCGCCTATGTCGTCGGCGAGGACAGCAAGGTGCAGCTGCGCAGCGTCGAAGTCGGCCCGAGCAACGGCGAGACCACGGTGATCACCCAGGGTCTGACGGCGGGTCAGCGCATCGTCATGGAAGGCACCGATCGCCTGCGCGACGGCAGCGAGGTGGAAGTCGTCGACCGCGCGACGATGGCCGAAGAGGCTGCGCAGCAACCCAAGGTGGGCGGTGAGAGCGCCGGGGAGCGCCCGGCGCAATGAACATCTCGCGGCTGTTCATCCTGCGGCCGGTAGCGACCACCCTGACGATGGTCGCCATCCTGCTGGCCGGTCTGATCGCCTACAAGCTGTTGCCGGTCGCGGCGCTGCCGCAGGTCGATTACCCAACCATCCGCGTGCTGACGCTATATCCCGGTGCCAGCCCGGAAGTGATGACCAGTGCGGTGACTGCACCGCTGGAACGCCAGTTCGGGCAGATGCCGGGGCTGACGCAGATGTCCTCGAGCAGTTCCGGCGGCGCCTCGGTGATCACCCTGCGCTTCTCGCTTGACGTGGAGCTGGACGTCGCCGAACAGGAGGTGCAGGCGGCGATCAATGCGGCGGACAACCTGCTGCCGAGCGACCTGCCGGCGCCGCCGGTGTACAACAAGGTCAACCCGGCCGATACGCCGGTGATCACTCTCGCAGTGACCTCGGCGACGCTGCCGCTGCCGCAACTGCATGATCTGGTCGACACGCGCATGGCGCAGAAACTCGCGCAGATCAGCGGCGTCGGCATGGTCAGCATCGCTGGCGGGCAGCGGCCGGCGGTGCGCATTCGCACCAATCCCGAGGCGCTGGCCGCCTACGGCCTGTCGCTGGCTGATGTGCGCGAGCTGATCGGCAACGCCAACGTCAACCAGCCCAAGGGCAACTTCGACGGCCCGACGCGGGTGTCCATGCTCGATGCCAACGACCAGCTGAAGACGCCCGAGGAATACGCCGAGCTGATCCTTACCTACGAGAACGGCGCCGCGCTGCGACTCAAGGATGTCGCCGACATCATCGCCGGCGCCGAGAACGAGCGGCTGGCGGCCTGGGCCAACGAAAGCCGGGCGGTACTGCTGAACATCCAGCGCCAGCCGGGGGCCAACGTCATCGATGTGGTCGAGCGCATCCAGGCGCTGCTGCCGGAAGTCACTGCCAGCATGCCGGCAGGGCTCGATGTGACCATTCTCACCGACCGTACCCAGACCATCCGCGCTGCGGTCACCGACGTGCAGCACGAGCTGATCCTCGCCACCATCCTGGTGGTGATGGTGACCTTCATCTTTCTCAAGAAGCTCTCGGCCACCGTCATCCCGTCGATCGCCGTGCCGCTGTCGCTGGTCGGCACCTTCGCGGTGATGTACCTGTGCGGCTTCTCGCTGAACAATCTCACGCTGATGGCGCTGACCATCGCTACCGGCTTCGTGGTGGACGACGCCATCGTCATGCTGGAAAACATTGCCCGGCACCTGGAAGAGGGTGAGACGCCGCTGAATGCCGCGCTCAAGGGTGCCAAGCAGATCGGCTTCACCCTGATCTCGCTGACCTTCTCGCTGATCGCCGTGCTGATTCCGCTGCTGTTCATGCAGGACGTGGTCGGCCGGCTGTTCCGCGAGTTCGCCATCACCCTGGCGGTGGCGATCCTGATCTCGCTGGTGGTCTCGCTGACGCTGACGCCGATGATGTGCGCGCGCCTGCTCAAGCCGGTGAGCCATGATCCGGAGCGCCCGGACTGGGTCGAACGGCTGATCGGCGGCTATTCGCGCTGGCTGACCTGGGTGCTGGCGCACCAGACGCTCACCTTACTGGTGGCAGTGGCCACCCTCGGCCTGACGGTGGTGCTCTATCTCGCCGTGCCCAAGGGCTTCTTTCCGGTGCAGGACACCGGCGTGATCCAGGGCATCAGCGAGGCGCCGCAGTCGATCTCCTTCCGCGCCATGAGCGAGCGCCAGCAATCGCTGAGTCGGGTGATCCTCGCCGATCCGGCGGTCGCCAGCCTGTCGTCCTATATCGGGGTGGACGGCGACAACGTCACGCTCAACAGCGGCCGTCTGCTGATCAACCTCAAGCCGCACGCCGAACGCGACGTCACCGCCAGCGAAGTGATCGAACGCCTGCGCCCGGAACTGGCCAAGCTGCCGGGCATCGCGCTGTACCTGCAGCCGGTGCAGGACCTCTCCATCGAGGATCGGGTCAGCCGCACGCAGTTCCAGTTCAGCTTGGAGTCGCCGGATGGCGCGCTGCTGCAGGAGTGGACGCCCAGGCTGGTCGAGGCGCTGCGCGAGCGGGCGGAACTCACCGATGTGGCCAGCGACCTGCAGCACGATGGTCTGCAGATCTACCTGGATATCGACCGCGACGCCGCCGCGCGCCTGGGCATTGAGGTTTCGGCGATCACCAACGCGTTGTACGACGCCTTCGGTCAGCGGCAGATTTCCACCATTTTCACCCAGGCCAGCCAGTACCGTGTGGTGCTCGAGGCCGAGGCCGGCAATCGCCTGGGACCGCAGGCGCTGGAGCAGCTGTTCGTGCAGAGCGAGGGCGGCACGCCGGTACGGCTGTCGAGCCTGGCGCGACTGGAGCAACATTCCGCGCCGCTGCTGATCAACCACATCGGTCAGTTCCCGGCGGTGACGCTGTCGTTCAACCTCGCGCCGGGCGTGTCGCTGGGCGAGGCGGTGGAGGTGATCGAGGCGGTGAAGCAGGACATCGGCCTGCCGGCCGGCATCCAGAGCCATTTCCAGGGCGCCGCCGAGGCGTTTCGCGCGTCGCTGTCGAGCACGCTGCTGCTGATCCTGGCGGCGGTGGTGACCATGTACATCGTGCTCGGCGTGCTCTACGAGAGTTACATCCACCCGATCACCATCCTTTCCACGCTGCCGTCGGCGGCGGTGGGCGCGCTGCTGGCGCTGCTGCTGACCGGTAACGACCTGGGGCTGATCGCGATCATCGGCATCATCCTGCTGATCGGCATCGTCAAGAAGAACGCGATCATGATGATCGACTTCGCCCTTGAGGCCGAACGTCACCAGGGCATGACGCCGGAGCAGGCGATCTACCGCGCCGCGCTGCTGCGTTTCCGGCCGATCCTGATGACCACCCTGGCCGCGCTGTTCGGCGCCATTCCGCTGATGCTGGCCACCGGCTCGGGTGCCGAACTGCGCCAGCCGCTGGGTCTGGTGCTGGTCGGCGGCCTGCTGCTCAGCCAGCTACTGACGCTGTTCACCACGCCGGTGATCTACCTGTTCTTCGACCGCCTGAGCCAGCGCTTCGGCCGTCGCGGCACGGTGCCGAGCGAGGCGCAGGCGTGAACGGCGGTCGCAGGCCAGTGGGCACGGCACGATGAACCTGTCGGCGCCGTTCATCGCGCGGCCGGTGGCGACCATGCTGCTCAGCCTGGCGATTCTGCTGCTCGGCGGGGTGAGTTTCGGCCTGCTGCCGGTTTCGCCATTGCCGAACATGGATTTTCCGGTGATCACCGTGCAGGCCAGCCTGCCCGGCGCCAGCCCGGAGATCATGGCCTCCAGCGTGGCGACCCCGCTGGAACGCTCGCTGGGCAGCATCGCCGGGGTCAGCCAGATGAGCAGCCGCAGCAGCCAGGGCTCGACGCGGATCATCATCCAGTTCGACCTGGAGCGCGACATCAACGGCGCCGCGCGCGACGTGCAGGCGGCGATCAATGCTGCGCGCAACCTGTTGCCCAGCGGCATGCGCAGCATGCCGACCTACCGCAAGATCAACCCCTCGCAGGCGCCGATCATGGTGCTGTCGCTGACCTCCGAGGTGCTCGACAAGGGCCAGTTGTACGACATCGGCTCGACCATCCTCGCGCAGAAGCTCTCGCAGGTGCCCGGCGTCGGCGAGGTGCAGGTCGGCGGCAGCTCGCTGCCGGCTGTGCGCGTCGAGCTGCAGCCGCAGCAGCTGGAGCAGTACGGCGTCTCGCTGGATGACGTGCGCAGCACCATCGCCAACGCCAACGTGCGCCGGCCGAAGGGGATGGTCGAGGACGCCGAGCGGCACTGGCAGGTGCGCGCCAACGACCAGTTGCACGCCGCCGCCGACTACATGCCGCTGATCCTGCGTTATCAGGATGGCGCGACGCTGCGCCTGAGCGATGTGGCCAAGGTCGAGGATGCGGTGGAGGATCGCTACAACAGCGGGTTCTTCAACAACGAGCAGGCGGTGCTGCTGATCGTCAACCGCCAGGCTGGCGCCAACATCATCGAAACCATCGCCGGCATTCGTGCCGAGCTGCCGGCGTTGCAGGCAATTCTGCCGGGCAGCGTCGAGCTGAATGTGGCGATGGACCGCTCGCCGGTGATTCGAGCCACCCTGCACGAGGCCGAGCGCACGCTGCTGATCGCCGTGGTGCTGGTGATCGTGCTGGTGTTCGTGTTTCTCGGCCATGTGCGCAGCGCGCTGATTCCCGCGCTGGCAGTGCCGGTCTCGCTGGTCGGCACGTTCGCGGTGATGTACCTGTTGGGCTTCTCACTCAACACGTTGTCGCTGATGGCGCTGATACTCGCCGCTGGCCTGGTGGTGGACGATGCCATCGTGGTGCTGGAGAACATCGCCCGGCATATCGACGAGGGGGTGCCGCCGCTGCGTGCGGCCTACATCGGCACCCGCGAGGTGGGCTTCACGTTGCTGTCGATGAACCTGTCGCTGGTGGTGGTGTTCGTCTCGATCCTGTTCATGGGTGGCATCGTCGAGCGGCTGTTCCGCGAGTTCTCGCTGACGCTGGCGGCGGCGATTCTGGTTTCGCTGCTGGTGTCGCTGACGCTGACGCCGATGCTCTGCGCGCGCTGGCTCAAGCCCTACCAGGCCGAGCGTGAAGGCCGTCTGCATCGCTGGAGCCACAATGCTCACCAGTGGCTGCTCGGTTACTACGACCGCTCGCTGAGCTGGGCGCTGCGCCATCGGCGCATCACGCTGTTGAGCCTGCTGGCGACCATCGCGCTCAACGTGGTGCTCTACGTGCAGGTGCCCAAGACCTTTCTGCCGCAGCAGGATACCGGCCAGCTGACCGGCTTCATCCGTGGCGACGACGGCCTGTCGTTCCAGGTCATGCAGCCGAAGATGGAGATATTCCGCAAGGCGGTGCTGGCCGACCCGGCGGTGGAAAGCGTGGCCGGCTTCATCGGCGGGCAGGGCGGGATCAACAACGCCTTCATGATCGTGCGCCTCAAGCCGCTGGAGGAGCGCAAGCTGTCGGCGCAGCAGGTGATCGAGCGCATCCGCAAGAATCAGCCGCAAGTGCCGGGCGGACGCCTGTTCCTCATGGCCGATCAGGACCTGCAGTTCGGCGGCGGCCGGCAGAGCAGCTCGGCCTACGCCTACACGCTGCTGGCCAGCGACCTCGCCGACCTGCGCACCTGGGTGCCGCGGGTGAATCAGGCGTTGATGGAGCTGCCGGAGCTGACCAGCATCGACGCCAACGAAGGCGAGGGCGCCCAGCAGATCAGCCTGAAGATCGACCGCGACGCCGCCAAGCGCCTCGGTATCGACATGAGTACGGTGACCACGCTGCTCAACAATGCCTTCAGCCAGCGGCAAATCTCGACCATCTACGAGACGCTCAACCAGTACCAGGTGGTGATGGAGATCGACCCGAGCTATGCGCAGCATCCCGAGGTGCTGGAGCAGATTCACGTGGTCACCAGCGATGGCCGACGTGTGCCGCTGTCCGCCTTCGCCCGCTACGAGCGCAGCCTGGAGGAAGACCGGGTCAGCCACGACGGCCAGTTCGCCGCGGAGAACATCGACTTCGACCTCGCCCCGGGCGTCAGCCTGGACAAGGCGACCCTGGCCATCGAGCGTGCGGTGGCCGCCATTGGTCTGCCGAGCAGCGTGCAGGGCCGCCTGGGCGGCACCGGCGACGTGTTCAAGGCCGCGCAGGAAAGCCAGCCGTTCATGATCCTCGGTGCGCTGCTGCTGGTGTACATCGTGCTCGGCGTGCTCTACGAAAGTTACATCCACCCGCTGACCATTCTCTCGACGCTGCCGTCGGCCGGAGTTGGCGCGCTGCTGGCGATCATCGTGACCGGCGACGAATTCAGCCTGATCTCGCTGCTCGGGCTGTTCCTGCTGATCGGTGTGGTGAAGAAGAACGCCATCCTGATGATCGACCTCGCGCTGCAATTCGAGCGCAACGACCGTCTGCCACCGGCGGAGTCGATCCACAAGGCCTGTCTGCTGCGCTTCCGACCGATCCTGATGACCACGCTGGCGGCGATTCTCGGCGCACTGCCGCTGCTGCTGGGGGGCTCGGAAGGCGCGGAGATGCGCCAGCCGCTAGGTCTGACCATCATCGGCGGGCTGGTGCTAAGTCAGATCCTGACCCTCTACACCACGCCGGTGGTCTACCTGTACCTGGACCGCCTGCGTCATCGCTTCAATAACTGGCGCGGTGTGCGTACCGATGCCGCCATGGAAAATCCGCTATGAGTCCGAGCTGCACCCTCCGTCCATTGGCCGTGATCGTCATGACCCTTGCGCTTGGCGCCTGCACCCTCGGCCCGGATTACCAGCGGCCGCAGTTGCCGGAAGCCCGCGCGTTCAAGCAGGCCGAAGGCTGGAAGAGCGCGGCGCCGGCCGATGCCCTGCAGCGCGGCGACTGGTGGCAGCTGTACGGTGACGCCGAGCTGAATGTGCTGGTGAGCCGGTTGAACGTGTCCAACCAGAATCTCGCCGTGGCCGAAGCGCAGTATCGCCAGGCGCGCGCGCTGGTGCGCAGCGCGCGCTCGCAGCTGTTCCCGACGCTGTCCGGCAATACCGGGGTGACGCGCTCGCGGCAGACCACTGGCAGCGGTTCGTCCAATGTCAGTGCCGGTGTAAGCGAGAGCTACGAGGCGGGGCTCAGTGCATCCTGGGAGCTGGATCTCTGGGGGCGGCTGCGCCGCGGCCTGGAAGCCAACCGCGCCACCATGCAGGCCAGCGCGGCCGACCTCGCGGCGGTCCGCCTGAGCCTGCAGGCGGAGCTGGTGCAGACCTACCTGCAATTGCGAGTGATGGACGAGCAGCAGCGTCTACTCGATCAGACGGTCGCCGCCTATGCGCGCTCGCTGCGCCTCACCGAGAACCAGTATCGCGCCGGCATCGTGCCCAAGTCCGACGTCGCCCAGGCGCAGACTCAGCTCAAGAGCACTCAGGCCCAGGCCATCGATCTCAAATGGCAGCGTGCGCAGCTGGAGCATGCGATCGCGGTGCTGATCGGCGTGCCGCCGGCCGAGCTGAACATCGCCGAGCGCGAACACATCCCGTCGCTGCCCGATGTGCCGCTGGCGTTGCCATCGCAGCTGCTGGAGCGACGCCCGGATGTCGCGGCAGCCGAGCGCGATGTGATGGCCGCCAACGCCGAGATCGGCATCGCCGAGGCGGCCTGGTATCCGGACCTGACCCTGTCGGCCAGCGGTGGCTATCGCAACAGCAGTTTCAACCAGCTGTTCGAGGTGCCGAACCGCTTCTGGTCGCTCGGCCCGCAGCTGGCGCTGACGCTGCTGGACTTCGGCGGCCGGCGTGCCGAACTGGACCGGGCCGAGGCGGCCTACGACCAGACCGTGGCGACCTACCGGCAAACGGTGCTCGACAGCTTCCGCGAGGTCGAGGATTACCTCGTGCAGCTGCGCGTGCTTGGTGAGGAAGCCGTGGTGCAACGTGAAGCGCTGGACGCCGCGCAGGAGTCGCTGCGGCTGATCGAGAACCAGTATCGCGCCGGCACCGTCGACTACCTGAGCGTGGTGACGGTGCAGACCACCGCGCTGAACAACCAGCGCACCAACCTGACGCTGCTGGGCGACCGCCTGGTGACCAGCGTGCAGCTGATCGCCGCGCTGGGTGGCGGCTGGCAGATCGAGCAACTGCAGCAGGAGCCGGCGCTGTCGAGCGAACCTGGTCAGGATGATTGATCGAGCCGGTGCGCCGGCTGGCGTCGCCAGATGCGCGTCAGCCAGCGCCAGGCGATCCAGCCGCCACCGAGCAGGTAGATCAGGCCGCCCGGCACCCACATGAGCAGCCCCGCCAGCTGCTGATCCTCCACCGAACGGCCTGCGCCATAGAACGAGGTGCTGCCGAAGGTGAGCAGCGCGCCGAGCAGACCGGTGTGCATCAGCGTCAGCACCACCGCCATCAGCGCCTGCGGCACCTGTTTCGGGTTGGCGCGCAGCACCGACCACCAGAACAGCCAGCCGCTGAAGAGGAAGCAGGCGTGCTCGAAGGCGTGCCACCACAGGTTGTCCAGCGCCAGCACATAGAGTTTCGGTGTGTGCCAGATCCAGATCACCGCGCCATGCAGCAACGCCAGCAGGGTCGGGTAGCGGCCGGCGCGCAGGATGGCCGTCCACAATGGTTGCGCGAAGCGGCCAGTGACGCCGCGCCACTGCGGCAGCGGCCGCGCCAGTGCCCACAACGGCGCGATCACGATGATGAACAGCATGTGCTGGGTCATGTGCCAGCTGGTGCTGCTTTGCGCCCAGTCGTCGATGGGGCCGAAGATGGCGAACGCTGCCAGCAGCATGGCGCTGTGAAAGCAGAAGGCTTCGTTGCGCCTGGGCGGCACGTGCCGCGCGCCGAGCGCGTAAAGCGCCCAGGCGCCGCCGGTGAGCAGCGCGCTCAACAGCAGCGGGGCACGTTCGCTCAGCTGCGCATCGAACAGCCCGTGGGCCAGCGCCGGTGCCGGCAGGCCCAGCAGCAGCGCGACGACCCAGGCGTTCACAGGCACGGCGGCAGCTGCAGCAACGGGGCGCCGACGAACGCGGTCGCCAGGGCGGCTACCAGATGCACGCCCGCGGCCAGTTTCGTCACGAACAGCTCGCGCTCGTTCAATGACGGTCGCCGGAGAGGCAGTCGCCAGAAATAGCGCATCAGACCAAGCAGCAGTGCCAGGGTCAGCAGCGTCAGCAGGCCGAGGCTGCCGTTCAGCCAGTTCCACACCCCCTGTGCGGGATCGGGCGGGCAGATCCGGCAGGCGATTGCCTGGCCGCCGTAGATCGCCACGAACCACAGGCTCCAGACGACCAGCCCGACGACGATCTGCAGTGGGTGGAGCGGCGAGCCGAGCGCAGGTTTCATCACATGCCTCCCCAGGTCGGCGGGAACAGCACGATCGCCGCATAGCTGACCCAGAGCACGCCAAGGTTGTAGTACCAGAGCTGCTCGACCACCACCGGCTCGTACGGCGCGGCTTCGCCGACGTAACCGTAGCTCACCCGCCATGCCTGCAGGCCGGTGGCGACTGCCGCCAGCGCGCAATGGAACAGGCTGTAGGCGAGCAGGACGAAGATCACCGCATCGTGGGCCGTTTCGGTCGGTGCCAGCCCTGCCGAGAGCAGCAGCCACAGCAGCATGGCCGACTGCACCAGCGCCAGCAACGCGAGCAGCGCCAGTTGCCCTAGCAGGCCACGATGAATGCCGGCCCGTAGCCGTTTGATCAGGCGATGCAGCCAGAAGCTGCCGCCGCTGAGCAGCAGCGCGCTCGCCAGCATCAGCCAGCCGTTCAGCTGACTGTCCGGCACGCGCCATTGCGGCGATACGGTCCACAGGTAGAACCAGCCAAACAGTAGCGACAGGTACAGCGCGCCATCGGCCAGCAGCGTCACGCCCATCCCCCACAGCCCTGGCCCGTCGAACGTTCGCGAATGCAGCGGCGGCTCGCCGGGCTGGGTGTGGGCGTCCGGTGCGGCAGCCGGGTGCGCGCCGTTCTCCCACGACCAGCGCAGCACGACCACTGCGGTGGCGATGGTTGCCGCCAGGGCGACCCAGTAGACCTTGTTCAACAGGCTCAGGCACAGAACAGTAAGAAACAGCGCCGTGATGAACGGCAGCCAGCTGTTGCCCGGCAGATGGATGATTTCGCGGGTTCTGCCGGTCAGCGGGTCGACGCCCCAGGTTTCGCGCCGGCCATGGTCGATCACCGTCAGCGCATGCTCGCCGCGGGCGATGCTGTCCGGCAGGTCTGGGTCTTGCCACAGCGGGTGGCGGTCGGTGACATCGGGGAGGCTGACGAAGTTGTACGCGCTGGGCGGCAGACTGGTCGCCCACTCCAGGGTATCGGCCTTCCACGGGTTCTTCGGCGCGGGAACGCCGAAGCGAAAGTGCAACAGGATATCCAGCAGGATGGTGGCGACGCCGGCAGCCATGATGAAACTGCCGATCGACGACACCAGGTTGGGCATGTCCCAGCCCAGGCCGGTGTCGTAGGTATAGACCCGCCGCGGCATGCCGATCAGTCCGGTCCAGTGCATGATCAGAAAGGTCGCGTTGAAGCCGATGAAGAACAGCCAGAAACCCCAGCGGCCGAGCCGTTCCGAAGGCATGCGCCCGGAGAAGTGCGGCAACCAGTAGTACAGCCCCGCCATCAACGGGAAGAACATACCGCCGACCAATACGTAATGCATGTGCGCGACGACGAAGTGGGTGTCATGCACCTGCCAGTTGAACGGCACCAGCGCCAGCATCACCCCGGTCAGCCCGCCGGCAACGAAGACGAGCAGAAAGCCCACCAGCCAGAGCATCGGCACCCGGTACACCGGCCGGCCCAGCCAGAGCGTGGCGATCCAGGCGAAGATCTGCACGCCGGTCGGGATCGCCACCAGCATGCTCGCCGCCGAAAAAAACGCCTGTGCCAGCTGCGGGATGCCGACGGTGAACATGTGGTGTACCCACAGCCCGAAACTGATGAAACCGGTGGTCAGCACGCCCAGCACGACCCAGCGATAACCCACCAGCGGGCGCTGGCAGAACACCGGGATAAGTGTCGAGACGATCCCGGCGCCGGGCAGGAAGATGATGTACACCTCCGGGTGGCCGAACAGCCAGAACAGGTGCTGCCAGAGCACCGGATCGCCGCCGCGGGCGACGTCGAAGAACGGCATGTCGGCGGCGCGTTCCAGCTCCAGCAGGATCGAACCCAGGATGAGCGGCGGGAAGCCGACGACGATCATCATCGCCATCACCAGGATGTACCACGCGTATAGCGGCATCTTGTGCAGCGCCATGCCGCTGGCGCGGGTGCGCAGGATCGACACCACCAGTTCGACGCCCGCGCTCACCGCGGAAATCTCGACGAAGGTGATGCCCAGCAGCCAGAAGTCCGAATTCACGCCCGGCGTATGGGCGGAACTGGACAGCGGCGTGTACATGAACCAGCCCGCCTTGGGCGCGACGTCGAGAAAGATGCTCGACAGCAGGATCAGCCCGCCGAACAGGTAACAGAAGTAGCCCAGCGCAGAGAGCCGGGGAAACACCAGATCGCGCGCGCCGAGCATTTTCGGGATCAGGTAGACCGCCAGGCCCTCCATCATCGGCACTGCGAAGAGGAACATCATCACCGTGCCATGCATGGTGAAGACCTGGTTGTAGACGTCCGGCTCCATCAGCTGATAGCCGGGCAGCGCGAGCTGGGTGCGGATCAGCATCGCCAGCAGCCCGCCAACGAGGAAGAAAAACCCGCCGGTGACCATGAAGCGCAGGCCGATGGTGGTGTGGTTGACGATGGTCAGCGCGCGCCAGCCGCGCGGGTTGCCCCAGACTTCATTGAACTGGTCATGCAGCTGGTCGGAATCGGCCGCAGGCGCGGCGCTGTTGGAACGCGTGTTCATGGTGCAAGGGTCTCCAGCCAGTCGGCGAGCTGGCCGAGCGTCTCGGCGGGAATATCGTCATGGCTCGGCATCGCGTTGCCGTGCTTGAGGCTCTGGTGCTCGCGCAGCCAACGGCGCAGGCCTTGCGCATCGTTGGCGATGACGCCCGCGCCAAGCGTGGGCCGGCTGGCCAGATCGCTCAGATCCGGCGCGCGTTGGCCGTCGCTGACGCCAGCGATGCGGTGGCACTGGCCGCAGCGCTCGTCGAAGACCTGGCCGGCAGCGCCAGGCGCCGGGCTGTGTGCAAGCGAACCGCGTGCGGCCAGCCAGCGGTCGAAGGCGTCTGCTTCCAATACCTCGACATGCAGGATCATGTGCGCGTGCTGACTACCGCAGAATTCGGCGCATTGCCCGCGCATCACGCCGGTTTCGCTGGCGGCGAGGCGCAGGGTGTTGGGCCGGCCCGGAATCATGTCCAGCTTGCCGCCCAGGCGCGGCACCCAGAACGAATGGACCACGTCGGCACTCGTCACCACCACGTCCAGCGGCCGGTCGACCGGCAGGATGAACTGGTTGGCCGTCACCACACCGCTGTCCGGGTAGCGCACCTCCCACCACCATTGGTGGCCGGTGATCTCGACGCGCAGCGGCTGCTCGCCGGGCACCGGTAACGGCAGCATGCCGCGGCCGGCGGGCACGCCAAAGGCGAGCAGGGCGAGGATACTGACGGTCGGTAATATCAGGCCGCCACCGACCAGCCAGCGCCGGTTGATGCGCTCGGCCTGCTCGGCATCGACCTCGCGCGGCTGGCGCAGCATGGCGTGTATCCACAGCGCGCTGACGACCGCGAGCACCAGCGCGGAGAAACCGAACATCGCCCACCAGATGTTCGCCACGTCGCGCGCCATCGGCCCGGCTGGCGCCAGCGCCGATTGCGCACCGCCGCAGCCGGCGAGCCAAGGAACTGCCAGCGCCAGCGTGGTCCATTGCAAGAGCCTGCCGCCACGCTTCGCGATCTCGCGGGCGGCACCCACCTCTGCGCTTGGGAGTGCCCAATGGCCATCGACCGCGAGTCCATCAGCAGCAACGCCGCGATTGCCGGCCATCCGTTGCATCCGATGATGATCCACTTTCCGGTAGCCGCCTTGCTCGGCCTGGTGCCGGCCGATCTTGCCTACCTGTGGACACTCGATCCGTTCTGGTCGCGCGCCGGTCTCTGGCTCGCCGGCGTCGGCGCCATCGGCGGCTGGCTGGCGAGCATCGCCGGGGTGGTCGATCTGCTCAGCGTGGCGCAGATTCGCCGCAAGGTCACTGCCTGGTGCCACGCGATTCTTGCCGTGATGATGCTCTCGCTGGCGTCGCTGAACTGGCTGCTGCGCTACAAGGGCATCGATGGCGGTGACAGCGATGCGCTGTGGGGGCTGTTCCTCTCGCTGCTGACGGCCGTGCTCATTTCGCTGGCCGCGTTTCTCGGTGGAAGGCTGGTGTACGAGCATGCCGTGGGCGTCGAGCTCGATAGCTAGGATCGTTTCGGGCGACGCCGGTTGAGCGGTCATGCGGACGGTCATTCCTCGGTCAGAAGGGTTTGGCCAGCACCAGCCAGAGCGTAAGGACGATCAGCAGTGGTACCAGCACGCCGATGGCCAGGCACTGGCGTGTCACGCTGCGCTCGGGCGCGCGTTCGACGCGCAGCACCAGCACGCCGCATAGCGCGTGGCAGAGCGCCATTGCGGTGACTACCGTGAGTTTCATGATCAGCCAGCCGGCGAGCGTGCCGTCGCGTAGGAACAGGGCCGTACCGGAGCCGATCGCCAGCAGGGCCGCCGGGGTGCTGACCAGAGTGAAAACCAGGCGGGTGAGGTGCGCGTGGTCGCGGTAGAACAGCCGATCGCCCGACCGCGTTCCGGCGCTAATCAGCGCCGGCAGGTACAGCAGCGACCCGCACCAGCAGAGCAGGGCTGCGAAATGCAGCAGTTTCAGCAAAGGCATGCGCATCGTCCCGCTGGTAGCGAATCTGAAGCTGTGACAGCCCGCTGCCGATGCCGTTCGGGATGATTGCTGGCGCTCCCGGCGCCGAACGGTGGGCTTAAGACTTTGCCTGAATCGCTCCGAGCGCATAGGCTGGGCACAAGGGGACAGCAAGGCAGTTGGAGACGCTCATGTCCGATTCACAGTTGGTCGACCCGTTCGGCCGGCGTATCACGTACCTCCGCTTGTCGGTGACCGATCGCTGCGATTTCCGTTGCACCTACTGCATGAGCGAGGACATGGTCTTCGCGCCGCGCGAGGAAATCCTCAGCCTGGAAGAGCTGTACGCCGTCGCCGATGCCTTCATCGGCCTGGGCGTGAAGCGCATTCGCGTGACCGGCGGCGAGCCGCTGGTGCGCAAGGGGCTGCCGACGCTGCTGGCGCGGCTCGGTGCGCGCGAGGAGTTGGAAGACCTGGCCATCACCACCAACGGCTCGCAGTTGCACGCGCTGGCCTCGACGCTGCGCGAGGCGGGCGTGAAGCGCTTGAACATCAGCCTGGATTCGCTCAAGCGCGAACGTTTCGCCGAATTGACCCGGCGTGATCGCCTGGAGCGCGTGTTGGTCGGAATCGAGGCGGCACGCGCGGCGGGCTTCAAGCGCATCAAGCTCAATAGCGTGATTCTGAAGGGTCGCAACGACGACGAAATCATCGATCTGGTGACGTTCGCCATCGACCGCGGGCTGGATATCAGCTTCATCGAGGAGATGCCGCTGGGCAGCGTGTCCAGCCACGAGCGGCACGTCACCTTCTGCTCCAGCGACGAAGTGCGCCAACGCATCGAAACGCGCTATCCGCTGGTGCGCAGCAGCCATGCTACCGGCGGGCCGTCGCGTTACTGGCAGGTGGCCGGGACGCAGACTCAGGTCGGTTTCATCTCCCCGCACAGCAACAACTTCTGCGGCAGCTGCAACCGCGTGCGGGTCACTGCTGAGGGCAAGCTGGTGCTCTGTCTGGGGCATGAGGGCGCGCTGGACCTCAAAAGCCTGATGCGTGCCCATCCGGGCGATTGCGAGCGCCTACGCAATGCGCTGGTCGATGCGCTGCAGCTCAAGCCGGAGAAGCACCATTTCAATACGGACGATCAGGTCCAGGTGGTGCGTTTCATGAGCATGACCGGCGGCTGATCTGCCCCGGATGCCGCGCGCGACGCTCGTCCGCGCGCCGCATCAGCGTTGCGAACGGCTGCGCATCGTCCGTGCCGTGGCCGCGAAACCGCGTGATAAACTCCGCCGCCTTGCACCCACTACTCGATGCCAGGACATCCGATGCTCGCGGCGACCCTGCTCGTTTCTTCTCACGCTGACCGCCACGGACAGGCCGCATGCGACTGAAAAGCATCAAACTCGCCGGCTTCAAATCCTTCGTCGACCCCACCACGGTGAGCTTTCCCAGCAACATGTCGGCGGTGGTTGGGCCTAACGGCAGCGGCAAGTCCAACATCATCGACGCCGTGCGCTGGGTGATGGGTGAAAGCTCGGCGAAGAACCTGCGCGGCGAGTCGATGACCGATGTCATCTTCAACGGCTCCAACACCCGCAAGCCGGTAACGCAGGCCAGCATCGAGCTGATCTTCGACAACTCCGACGGCAGCCTGACCGGCGAGTACGCGGCCTTCGCCGAAATCTCCATCCGCCGCCGCGTTACCCGCGACGGGCAGAACACCTACTTCCTCAACGGCACTAAATGCCGCCGGCGCGACATCACCGACATCTTTCTCGGCACCGGCCTCGGCCCGCGCAGCTACTCGATCATCGAGCAGGGAATGATTTCCAAGCTGATCGAGGCGAAGCCTGAGGACCTGCGCAACTTCATCGAGGAAGCGGCCGGCATTTCCAAGTACAAGGAGCGCCGTCGCGAGACCGAGAACCGCATCCGTCGTACTCACGAGAACCTGGCGCGCCTGACTGACCTGCGCGAGGAGCTGGAGCGCCAGCTCGAACGCTTGCATCGCCAGGCGCAATCGGCGGAAAGGTATCAGGAGTACAAGGCCGAGGAGCGTCAGCTCAAAGCGCAGCTGTCGGCCTTGCGCTGGCAGGCACTGAACGAGCAGGTGGGGCAGCGCGAGCAGGTCATCGGCGATCAGGAGGTTGCCTTCGAGGCGCTGGTGGCCGAGCAACGCAATGCCGACGCCAGCATCGAGCGCCTGCGTGACGGTCATCATGAGCTGTCCGAACGTTTTAATCAGGTGCAGGGGCGGTTCTATTCGGTCGGTGGCGACATCGCACGCGTCGAGCAGAGCATTCAGCACGGCCAGCAGCGCCTGCGCCAGCTGCAGGACGATTTGCGCGAGGCCGAACAGGCGCGGCTGGAAACCGAATCGCACCTGGGCCACGACCGCACCTTGCTGGCGACGCTCGATGAAGAGCTGGCCATGCTAGAGCCGGAACAGGAGCTGGCCAGCTCGGCGGCTGAGGAATCCGCGGCTCAGCTGGAAGAAGCGGAAACCTCGATGCAGGTCTGGCAGGAACAATGGGAGCGCTTCAACCAGCGCAGTGCCGAGCCACGCCGGGCGGCTGAAGTACAGCAGGCGCGTATTGCCCAGCTCGAGCAGAGTCTCGAGCGGCTGGCCGAGCGCCAGCGCCGACTGGATGATGAGCGCGCCTTGCTTGCGGCCGATCCCGAGGATGCAGCGATTCTCGAGCTTGGCGAACAGCTGGCGATCGGCGAACTCAATCTGGAGGAACTGCTTGCGGCGGGCGAACTGCTCGACGAGCAGTTGGAGCAGCAGCGCGAGCAGGTGCGGCACCTGATGCAGGCCCAGCAGCAGGCGCATGGCGAACTGCAGCGGCTCAATGGTCGGATCGCCTCACTGGAAACCCTGCAGCAGGCCGCGCTAGACCCGGGCAAAGGCGTCGCCGATTGGCTGCAGACGCAGCAACTGCAGCAGCTGCCGCGGCTGGCCGAGGGCCTGCGCGTCGAGCCAGGCTGGGAGCGGGCGGTGGAGACCGTGCTCGGTGCCGATCTGCAGGCGGTGGTGCTGGACGATTTCGCCGGGCTGAGTTTCGACGATCTGGAGCAGGGCGAACTGCGTTTGGTCTGCTCGACCGATCGCGCTGTCGGGCGCCCGGGCAGCCTGCTCGACAAGGTCGAGAGCCCGCACGATCTGGCGCCGTGGCTGGCCGGCGTGCGCGCGGTGGAGTCGCTGGAACAGGCGTTGGCCGCTCGTGCCGAGCTGGGCGAGGGCGAAAGCCTGATCACTCGTGAAGGTTATTGGGTCGGTCGGCACTTTCTGCGCGTGCGCCGCGGCGGCGAGGCGGAGTCCGGCCTGATTGCGCGCGGCCAGGAACTGGAGCGCCTGCAGGCCGAGCGCGACGAGCGTGAGGCGAGTCTCGACGATCTGCAGCAGAGCCTGCAGCAGGCGCAGACGGACCAGCAGCAGCTCGAGCAGGAGCGTGAGGTGCGACGTCGCCAGCAGCAGGACGAGGCGCGCCGGCACGGTGAACTCAAGGCCCAACTGTCGGCGCGACAGGCCAAGGTCGAGCAGCTGGCGCTGCGCCGTCGACGCCTGGATGAGGAGCTGACCGAGCAGCACGAGCAGCGCGCGCTGGAGATCGAGCAGCTGGGTGAGGCTCGTCTGCACCTGCAGGAAGCGCTGGATGCCATGTCGCAGGACACCGAGCAGCGGGAAGCGCTGTTGGCCAATCGCGACGGTCTGCGTGAACAGCTCGACCGCATCCGTCAGGACGCCCGCCAGCACAAGGACCACGCGCACCAGTTGGCACTGCGGGTTGGATCGCTCCGGGCACAGCATGACTCGACCCGTCAGGCATTGGAGCGCCTGCAGCAGCAATTCGAACGCACTGTCGAGCGGCGCGAACAGCTGAGCCTGAATCTGGAAGAGGGCGAGGCGCCGCTGGAGGAGCTGCGGATGAAGCTCGAAGAGCTGCTCGAACGGCGTATGGCGGTTGAGGATGAACTCAAGCACGCACGCCTGGCGCTGGAGGATGCCGATCGCGAACTGCGCGAGGCCGAACGGCGCCGCACTCAGGCGGAACAGCAGGCGCAGGTGTTGCGAGGCCAGCTGGAACAGCAGCGGCTGAGCTGGCAGGAATTGAGCGTCAGGCGCAAGGCGCTGCAGGATCAGTTGCACCAGGATGGCTACGACCTGCACGGCGTTCTGGCGACCTTGCCAGCCGAAGCCAGTGAGCAGGGCTGGGAAGGGGAGCTGGAACGCCTTGCTCAGCGCATCCAGCGTCTCGGTCCGATCAACCTCGCGGCGATCGACGAGTACCAGCAGCAGTCCGAGCGCAAGCGTTATCTCGATGCGCAGAACGACGATCTCGTCGAGGCGCTGGATACACTGGAGAACGTCATCCGCAAGATCGACCGGGAGACGCGCAATCGCTTCAAGGAAACCTTCGATCAGATCAATGGCGGGCTGCAGGCGCTGTTCCCGAAAGTCTTCGGCGGCGGCAACGCCTATCTGGAACTTACCGGGGAAGATTTACTCGATACCGGGGTGGCGATCATGGCGCGCCCGCCTGGCAAGAAGAACAGCACCATCCATCTGCTCTCCGGTGGCGAGAAGGCGCTGACTGCCCTGGCGTTGGTGTTCGCGATCTTCCAATTGAATCCAGCGCCGTTCTGCATGCTCGACGAAGTCGATGCGCCGCTGGATGACGCGAACGTCGGCCGTTATGCGCGGCTGGTCAAGGAGATGTCGGAGAAGGTGCAGTTCATCTATATCACCCACAACAAGATCGCCATGGAAATGGCGGACCAGCTCATGGGTGTGACCATGCACGAACCTGGCTGCTCGCGGCTGGTGACAGTGGATGTAGAGCAGGCGGTCGCGCTGGTGGAAGCATGAACGGGGTGAGCCGCGGTACGGCAACGGCGCTTCTGCATTCTCATTCGTCGATACAAAGAGAACGGGCGCACAGTGCAAACCTACCGTTCGTCGTGCTAGCTTAATGCACAATTTTTTATGATGCGGGCAAAGTTGACCTAAGTGGTTGAATTCCCGCCGTTATCATCGAGTTCAGAGGTAAACGGATTAATGGATATCGGTCTGCGCGAGTGGCTGATCGTCATCGGCATCATTGTCATCGCGGGCATTCTGTTCGATGGCTGGCGCCGTATGCGAGGCGGCAAGGGAAAGCTGAAATTCAAGCTGGACCGCAATTTGACTGCAAACCTGCCCGAGCTCGATGAAGATTCGAAAGAGCTGCTTGGGCCGTCCAGAGTGGTCAGCCGCACCGGCGAGCCGTCGCTCGACGAAACTGACATGCCATCGATGAGTGCCCGTGAGCCCGCCAAGCGGCGCGCACCAGCCGAGCCGCGCCAGGGCGATCTGCATTTCGCGGCGGATGAGCCGGTTCCGACATTGCTCGATCCGGTGCTCGATGAGGAAGACGAGGCGAACGACGAGCCGCGTGACCCTGCAGCGGTGGAAGAGGTGCTGGTCATCAACGTGATATGCCGCGATCCCCAGGGGTTCCGTGGTCCGGCGCTGCTGCAGAACATTCTCGAAAGCGGTCTGCGCTTCGGTGAGATGGATATCTTCCACCGCCACGAGAGCATGGCCGGCAACGGTGAGGTGCTGTTCTCGATGGCTAACGCGGTCAAGCCCGGCACTTTCGATCTGGATGATATCGATCATTTCACCACGCCGGCGGTGAGCTTCTTCCTTGGTCTACCCGGCCCGCGCCATCCGAAGCAGGCGTTCGATGTGATGGTTGCGGCTGCCCGCAAACTTTCCGCTGAGCTGAATGGCGAACTGAAGGACGATCAGCGCAGTGTCCTGACTGCTCAGACCATCGAGCACTATCGTCAGCGTATCGTCGAATTCGAACGTCGGCAGATGACACTCAAGCGCTGAACGAGCCGTCACTCTTGCTTCTCAACTGCCCGCGTCGCGTCCAGCCCGGCGCTTTGCCGTAATCCAATCGTGCGGTAGAGCGCCCGCGGCCTCTGCCCCACGACGGGGTGACTTCTCTTTATTGAGCCACTAGAATGCTTGCCCATTCTGGGGCCGGAACGCCCGGCTTATGTCTGTGCAACGAGGAAAATCCATGCAAGTTTCTGTTGAAAGCACCTCCGCTCTTGAGCGCCGCATGACCATTGG
>Ga0172382_10000381_pt1 | contig 83194 bp, 71 predicted proteins | sample Leawel138RmetaG_FD_122245 | JGI IMG/M metagenome (GOLD analysis project Ga0172382, IMG submission 122245) | Leachate microbial communities from a municipal landfill in Southern Ontario, Canada - Leachate well 138R metaG | ecosystem: Engineered > Solid waste > Landfill > Unclassified | place...
ACTGAAATCGCAGGCAAGCTATAAAAAAGGACGACTGCGAGATTCGGATACGGACTGGCCAGGATGGCTTTGGTGGTCAAGCTGGCTCTTAGCCTTTGGGCTGGTACCCTGGCGGTGCAGGATTGGCGCTTTCATCGCTTGCCCAATTACTGGCTGCTGGCAGGGTTGATCTTCGCGACTGCCTATGCCCTGTTGTACGGCGAAATGCCGCTGGGCGCAGGCTGGCTTGAGGCCCTTATCGCCACGGCCATAGTCCTGGTCTGCTTCGTACCGTTGTATGCAATGAAATGGATGGGGGCGGGGGACGTAAAGTTCCTCGCTGTCATTGCTTGGTTGGGCGGCTTGCCCACCTTGTTAGGCGTCTTGCTTTATGGTTCGTTGCTGGCAGGCGTCATAGCATTATTTCTTATCTATCGGCCCTATTGGGCGATGAGCTGGCCGGTTGTTTCCTCAACAACCTCATCACGTCGGCGCATTCCTTACGGAACTTGTCTCGCACTTGCACTTATCCCACAAATCTGGGGATGGCTTGCGGTGCCTGCCTTGCCTGCTTTGACTATATAACGTGGAGGTGCTGAATATGGTTGCCAGAAAAACCCAGAAGGCCCAACGTGGTGCGGTAGTTATAGAATTCGCATTGGTTTTTGTGCTGTTTTTCCTGGTGATGTACGGCATCGTCGCTTATGGCGTAATTTTTGCTGTCAAACATTCCCTGGTGCAGGCAGCTAATGAAGGTGCGCGTGCTGCCGTGCGTGATGTCAACGATCGTGCTGGGGCAGCCGAGGCTGTGGCAAGAGATAGTTTGTCCTGGCTGGGTAATCGTGCACCATCACCCGTGGTGACCGCTGGCAATTGCACTTATCCATGCCTGGAAGTGATGGTGGTCTACGACTATGCCAGCAATCCCATTGTGCCGGCGCTACCGGGCCTGGGCATAATCTTGCCGGATCAGCTGGTTGGCCGCGCGACGGTGATGTTGGAGAACTGAGCAGGCGTGGTATTTCTTTATTTGGCGGTGTGCACCGCGCGCCCTGCATCATGGCTTCGATGGGTTTTGGCAAGGCGCGCATTGTGTGCCTGTAAATATCTGCCCCGCATAAAATCCAGCATGAAACAAGGCGGAATACAGGATATTGGCTCTATCTAACTAAGAGCAGATCGATAAAAATTTTAATAAATCGATAAGGGAGAAGGCAAATTGGGCAAGGTGCAAAAAGTGATAGTAGTGCTGTTGCTGCTTGCAGCAGTTGTCCTGGCGGTCTACGCTTGGGTGCTCAGCAAGGAAATCACCACCGCCAAGCCGACCATGATGGAGCAGGTCGTCGTCGCTGCCAGGCAGATTCCCGCAGGTAGTCAGCTCAGCGAGCAGAATCTGCAGCTATTGGAATTTCCAGCCAGGCCTGCTGGTAGCTACAACAATATCGATGAGCTGGCGGGCAGGACTACACCGGTTGAGATCGCCGCAGGTGAGCCATTGTTGATGGAGCGGCTTGAAGCCAGCAAACAGCCCAGCCCGCAAATCCTCGCAGAAGGTGAGCGAGCTGTAGCCATCAAGGTAGATGAAGTCATTGCGGTGGGCAATCGCCTGACACCTGGTGACCGGGTCGATGTCTTTGCCACCTTTCGCCGCAGCAGTGAAGAAATCGACGACAGTCAGGCACGTCTGTTGCTTTCCAATTTGCGGGTGATCGCCTTTGGGCCAGATAAAAAGCCTGAAGCCAAAACGCCATCCAGGAGCACGGCGGCCGAGAAGCCACGCACAGCGGTGCTGGCGGTGCCGTTTGCAGACATCGACAAACTGGCGTTGGCGGCCGAGGTCGGGCATTTGTTGCTTGCCTTGCGCCCGCTTGAGGCCGAGGCTGATCCCTATCTTGCCAAGGATGAGAGCGAGATCGCTGAACAGGCAGTAACTGGCAGACAGCAGGCCACTACAGCTCAGACAGTGGCTCAACTGGCAGCTCAGCAGGCAGCTCAGCAGGCCGTTCCAGAACAGGTGATCAGTCTGCGTGATTTGACCAAGACCGCGTCCAGCAAGAAACCTGCTGCCAAAGATATATCTGACAAGTCTGCGCCCGCAGCCGTGCGAGTGCCGAAGGTGAATGTGCAGGTGATGCATGGGCTCAAGGCAAAGACGGAAAGTTTCAGCTTGAAAGGGAATAGGGCGGGGCAATGAATAAAATAAATAATCGCCATATCTATTGGCTTGGCAGGCTGTTGGCTGCATTGCTTGTTGTTGGTCTGCAGCAGGCATTTGCCGAGCCCTTGCCAGCAGGAGAGTTGCAAATGACTGCCGGCGCTCAGCGCGTGCTGGAAACAGCAAATACCATTGAGCGGCTGGCTGTTGGTGATGAGGAAGTGGCCGGTGTCAAGGCCGTCGGTGCCCAGCAATTCCTGCTGCAGGGCAACAAGCCCGGCGTGACAACGCTATGGGTCTGGCAGCGCGGTGTTAAACAGCCTGGTCATCATATGGTGCGGGTTGGCAAGCCCGTTGCAGAGTTGCCTGAGTCAACCGGTAATTTGCAGTTGAAGTCATCCGGTGTTCTCAGCATCCTGACCGGCATGCCAGAGGATATGGTGGCACTGGACGTGGCGCGTCAATATGCTGCTCATGGTGCCGGTGATGACAAACCAACGGTAATGGATCGCACTGAAATGCCATACGGCGGCGAGGTGCAGGTCGATGTACGGGTGGTTGAATTCAGCCGTAAAATTCTCAAGAAGGCAGGTCTCAACCTGATTTCTGACCGCACTGGCTTTACCTTTGGCAGCTATGCACCGGGTAGCCTGAGCAGCGCAAGCCTTACTCGTGCACCAAAAGGTTCGAGAGGCTCAATCAATATTGAATCGGAAATGGCGGTCAATCAGGCACTCAATATTCTGGTAGGCAACGCAGGCAGAAACCTGCTCGCTGTCATTGGAGTAATGGAGGGCAATGGTTTTGCCCGTACCCTGGCGCGCCCTACTCTGGTGGCGCAGAGTGGCCGTGATGCAGAATTCCTTGCTGGCGGTGAGTTTCCAGTACCGGTACCGCAGTCTCTGGGCGCAACCACGATTCAGTACAAGCCATATGGTATTCGCCTGCAGGTTACGCCTACCGTACTTGCCCCCAATCGGATTGCCCTGACGGTGGCACCGGAAGTCAGTGAACTGGATTTTGAGAACGGCATTGTAATGAATGGTGTCAGCGTGCCCAGCATAACTACCCGCCGTGCCACCACCAGTGTCGAGTTGGGCAATGGTGAAAGTTTTGTCATCGGTGGCCTGGTCAGTCAGAACATGATGCGTAATGTAAACAAGGTTCCAGGGCTTGGTGATTTGCCGCTCCTGGGAGCATTTTTCAAGAGTGTCAGTCTTTCACGTGAGGACAAGGAACTGTTGTTCGTGGTCACGCCCAGCCTGGTGAGGGCATTTGCTGTCGGTACCGAGCTTGGACCGATGCCGGGCGATGAGATGGCCAACAGCAAGGACAAAAATATCTGGAGCGAATGGCTGCTGCCCACCAGTAGAGAGGATAAGCGTTAAACTGGGTTCTCCTGGTAAGTTGATGGAGAAGAAAGATATGGAGCAACGTTTCATAGTTGTCGCAGACCAGGAAGCTCGTTTTAAAAAGCTCAGCAGCGCAATACAAAGTCTGGGTGTATCGGTCTGGTTGCACTGGAATAGCGATGTCCTCACTCAGTTGGTGGGCTCGATGGGGGCCAGGGTGGTGTTCATCGAATTCACCGACGACAAGCCAGGCCAGGCAGCCGATCTTGCTGCTAAGCTGCTGTCTGCCTATCCACGCCTGCGTATTGTTGGTTTTTCACAACAGGCAGACAGTGCCCTAGTCATCGAGGCGATGCGCGCCGGGGCATGTGATTTTGTTGATCTGCAGTCATCGCCAGAGGTGATTTGTCGTGCACTGCGCCAGGTTTTGGAGCAGACCAAAAACACCTCGATAAAGACCAGCGGAAAGATGGTCAGTCTGCTCGGCGCCAGGCCAGGGTTGGGAACCTCGCTGGCGGCCGTGCATCTTGCTTTGTTGATGAAGAAGGAAATAATTCCGGAACAGCATGTGTTATTGCTGGATTTTGGCTTTCCAACCGCAGATACGGCACTCTACCTGGACACCAAGGTCAACTTCAGTTTCGTCGATGCTGTACGCAGCCTGCGCCGGTTCGACCATGCCTTGCTCAATTCGGCCTTTGCGCATCATAAAAGTGGTCTTTCGGTGCTCACGCTACCACAGAATCTGGCGGAGCTGCGTGATGTCTCGCCAGCAGATGCAATGACCTTGCTCAGTTTGTTGAAATCCTATTTCAAGGTAGTGATCATCGATCTTGGAGGGTTTGCTGGTACCGATCTGTTGCTTTATGCACTTGGTGCCAGCGACCAGACATTATTGGTGAGTGAGCAAAGTATTCCCTCACTCTTTTAGGCTCGTCAGTTGTTGGCGAGTTTTCGCGAACGCGGTGTGGAAACAGAAAATATTGGCCTGCTCACTGGTAAATACGATGCGCGCATTGAGATGACTTCAGCACAATTAGCACAGTATTTGAAACTGCAATTGGTGGCTGAGCTACCACAACGCAGTGAACGTTTGATCGAATGCGCCAATCAGGGCAAGCTGCTCTACGACCTGGCACCGAACGATCCCTATATCAACGTGCTACGCAAACTGGCCGCTCGCATTACAGATGGTAAGGAAGAACATATCAAACCAGCTGCTGCTGCGGGCTGGCGCGAGCGTTTGTTGGGGCTGATCAGGAGCTAACTGGATGGATTTCAATTTTGCACTGGGCAGAGATCCGCGCGAGGAGTTCCAGCAGTCTGATGAGTTCCATGACATCAAGGCGGTGGTTCATCAGAATCTGGTCGAGCAGATCGAGGATCTGGGCGTCGATTTTGCAAGCTGGACACCCAAGGCAACTAAACGATTTGTCGCACAGAAGGTCGAGGATTTTGTTGCCCAGTATCGGGCACCTCTGAATGCCGCTGACATCCAGGTTGTCGTCAAGGAGCTCACTGATGAGCTGACTGGCCTGGGGCCGCTGCAGGAGCTTATGAACGACGATAACATTGCCGACATCCTGGTCAATAGCTATAAGGAAGTTTTTATCGAGAAGAACGGTCTGTTGCAGAAAAGCCGGATCCGCTTTATTGATAACAATCATTTGATGCGCATAGTCCAGCGTATGATCGCGCCACTGGGTCGGCGGGTGGATGAGGGTAGTCCAATGGTCGATGCACGCCTGTCCAATGGTGGGCGGCTTAACGTGATCATCCCGCCGGTATCGCTGAATGGGCCGGTACTTTCGATCCGCAAATTTCGCGCTCAGCCACTGCAGGCCGCCGATATGATTGCCTATGGCTCCATGAACCAGGAAATGCATGAATTTCTCAGTCACGCAGTCGAGATGAGGTGCAACATCCTGATCAGTGGTGGTACTGGCTCGGGCAAGACGTCCTTTCTCAATATGCTTGCTCAGTATATCCCGCAAGGCGAGCGGGTGATCACCATCGAGGACGCAGCTGAGTTACAGTTGCAGCATGAGCACGTTGTGCGCCTGGAAACACGACCTGGTGGGCTGGAAAGCACCGCCGAAATAACCGCCCGCGAGTTGCTGCGCAATAGCCTGCGAATGCGTCCTGACCGAATTATTATCGGTGAGGTGCGCGGCGATGAGGCTGCCGATATGCTGCAGGCGATGAATACTGGCCATGATGGCTCCATGTCAACGATTCATTCCAATTCCCCACGCGATTGTCTGGATCGTTTGGAGATGCTGCTGAACTTTGGCGGTTTGCAGGGTAGTGTATTCAATATGCGGCGTCAGATTGTTGGCGCACTCGATTTGATCATTCAGCTCTCTCGTCTGTCCAGTGGCGTCCGTCGTGTAATGTCGATCAGCGAGGTGGTCGGCATGCAGGATGATGTGGTGGCCATGCAGGATCTGTTTCGCTTCGAATCGGCTTTGAATGGGCGTGATGGAATTTTCATCAGCGAGTGTCGACCGCAATCACCAAAGCTGAAACGCTATGCGAATTTTAGCAGCCGACAGGGCGGTGGCTAGAATGCCTGGCCTGATTTGGGTGGTGTTGTTGGCCAGCCTGTGTTTGCTGATCGCCGTCTTCGTCCTGGTTGGCAAGGGCTTGCGCCAGGTTGTGCATCCATCGAGCAGTGACAAACGCGTTAATGAATTGCTGGCGAAACATGAAGGGGCGGTAAATAGTAATAGAGCGTCATCCGACTATGGTGAATGGTTGCCGCCCTGGTTCGAAAGCTATCTGGAACGGGCAGGGATGGAACCAACACCAATAATTTATGGCGTTCTACTCGTGATGGCACTGCTGTCATTTCTGTTGGCCAAGTTTGCTTTTGGCCTGTTTTCAGGTCTGCTGCTGACCGTGGTTGCCTATCCGCTGCTGCTGACCATGGTATTGCGCTGGCGCATTCGGCAGTTCCAGAAAAAAGTTATCGACCGGCTGCCAAATTTTATTGAAAGCGTGGTGCGTATACTAAGTGTTGGTAATAGCCTCGAGCTTGCCTTTCGTAATGCCAGTGCGGAATGCGATGAGCCTTTGTATGGTATTACCCAGCAGATCATGCTGCGTACGCAAGCCGGTCAGTCACTGGAAGATGCTATGGTGCAGGTCGCCGATATTTATGCGATCAAGGAACTGGGCTTTGTTGCCTCAATATTTCACTTGGGCATTCGCTATGGTGGCAATGTGCAGACGGTGTTGGAGCGTTTGTCACAAACCTTGCGCGAACGACAACGCAGCCAGCAGGAACTCAAGGCGATGACTTCGGAGACGCGCGCCAGCGCCTGGATTCTGAGTGCCTTGCCGATGATTGTGGCATTTCTCATTATGACCTCAAATCCTGGTTACCTACTTAATTTTTGGCAAGATCCAACTGGCCAAAAGGTGCTCCTTTCGGTGCTTGGACTGCAGATTGTCGGCATGACTATTCTGTTTCGCATGGCGAGGCTGGACTGATGAATGCAGAACTGTTCCCTCTGCTGGTAGCCACCAGCGTTGCCCTGGCCGTGTTGGGCGTGGGCGGGTTGGCTTATGCGCTGTTTATCAAGACACAAAGAAAAATCCTGCGCCAGCGTAGATTCAAGCGTCTGGATTCTATCCTGATATCCGGGATCGGTACCGTGCAGGAGAAGGATGAACTTGATTTTAGTGAAAAGGTCGTACTTTTTTTCACTGGTCGACTGCCAGAAATCAGCCTGGATACCAGTGTCAGTGAAACCGAGTCAGAAGATCGCCTTCTGTTGAACAGAGCAGGATTTCGCGGTTTGCGTGCTCTAGTGGTTTTTTATGCTTTGCGCTTGTTGGCTGTGGTGGTTACGGTAGTTGGCTTTGCTGCATTTGAGATGCTCAAGGGCTCGATGGAAAATCTGTTGGGCGGTGTGGCGCTGACTATTGTCGCGATACTGGCACCGCGCTATATCCTGCGCTTTCTGGCGCAGCGCCGGATGAAACTATTGGAAGATGAGTTGCCGATCTTCGTTGACTTTCTTCGCATGGTACACAGTGTTGGTATAAATATTGAACAGGCCATCATTATGTTTGCCGAAGAACCACGGCTGGGTTTGCCGGTGCTTGCGGGTGAGATGGCGGCAGTCAACCTATCTATTCGTAGCGGACGTTCGCGTACAGATGCACTGCAGCTGATGGCGCAGCAGCTTGATGTGGATAATATCAGCGACCTGGTGGCATTGCTTTGTCATACAGATCATTACGGTGCTGGTTTGCAGGAACCACTGCGCCAATTCTCCCAACGCCTGGCCGAGAACAAACGTTTCCAGATGCAGGAATATGTCGGCAAGTTAGCAGCTCGCATGGTGATTGTGATGGTGCTCTTTCTTTTGCCAGGATTGCTTGTTATCACCGCTGGCCCTGGCTTTTTGGCTGTGCTCAGGGCCTTGAGCAATACAACGTGAAGTTTGGCATGAGGATATTTTTTCTGTTCAGCCTTATTGTGGCATTGTCGTCGTGTGCCCAGGTGCCAGTGGATGAGCCTCGACAAGATCAGCACCACGACGAAAACAGCCCGGAATTTTATCTTGAGGTAATTTCTGGTTTGCAACAAAAGCGTCTGTTTTTTGCTTCGTTGGCACATCTCGATGCATTCGAGCAACGCTGGCCCAATGACCATCGCGTGAAAATGATGCGCGCCGATGCGCTCCGCCAGGTAGGTGATTTTGCCCAAGCCAGGCAAATTTATCAGGCGATCGTGGAGAAGGATCCCTCGGCCAAGGCCTATCATGGTCTTGGGCTGATCGCCGCAGCAGAAAAAGATTTTACCACTGCAGCCAAGGCACTCAACCGTGCAGCAAGCCTTGCACCTATAGATGTGCGCATCCTGAACGACCTTGGCTATCTGCAACTGCTGCAGGGCCAGCGCGAAGCAGCTCGTCTTAATTTGCACAAGGCAGCTGAACTGGATGCCAATAACCAGCAGATTGGGGCAAATCTCGTGCTTTGGTTCTTGCTGGAAGGCGATATCATTCGTGCCGAACAGACTATGCAGAAATATGGCTTTGATGAAACACAACGTATCAGTATGCGGGAAGAGGCTAGGCGCATCCGTGAGAACACTGCAGAAGGAAGAGCGCCACAATCTAATTAAAAATCAGGAAGAAATGCTGGAATATGCTAATATTGAAATATCTCTCATAGTGCTTCTGTTATTACAGGCTTGGCAATGGAAATCCGAATAAAATGAAAAAATCACAAAACCATAAAAAATCTGAAGATATGGAAGTTTACTATACCACTCGCGAGGCTGCGCAGATGCTGCATGTGTCCTTGCGAACCGTGCAACTGTGGGTCGAAGCCGGTGTGCTTAAGGCGTGGAAGACGGACGGTGGCCATCGCCGCGTGCCACACAGCTCGGTACAAGCTCTGATCAAGCAACGCATGGGCGAGATGGCCTCGGTCGAGTCCATCAAAAAAGAAGATTACTCGGTGCTGGTGCTGGAAGACGATGAGGATATGCTTCAGCTCTACAAGTTGACACTGCCGGGCTGGAATTTGCCAGTAAATTATCATTTCGTCAGCAGTGTTTATGAGGCGCTGGTGGAAATTGGTCGTCGGCCGCCTGACCTGCTGATCACGGATCTGCGCATGTCTGGCGTGGATGGCTTTGAAATCATCAAGGTGTTGCGCGCTGATCCGGTTCTCAGTGCACTCAATGTGATCGTTGTGAGCGGCCTGGAGCCACACGAGATCGAAGAGCGCGGCGGACTGCCGCCTGATATTACTGTTTTCCCCAAACCATTGTCATTTGAATTGCTGCAAGGCTATGTTTCAGCTTGCTTGGCTCAGCGTACAATCAAGGAGAGACGAAATGCTGAATCTGCCTAAAATCATGTTTGGTGCTTGTTTGGTTGCTGTCCTGGGTCCCGTCCATGGACTGGACAAGGAAATAGAAGAAACGATAGCCGCCGAGCGGTCTGAGCTGCCGAAAATAGAGATCGGTGCGACTACCAACTCCATACTTGAGTTGCAACGTTCTGGTCTGGCTGCAGGTCATGAGCAGCCCATGCAGGGTGAAGTTGCGGCGCGCAGCTATCAGCGTTACCTTGATACATACAGGCAAACCAGCACGATAGGCCGTGTCGACGGCTCTGCTTCGATTGCCGATGCCCAGTCCTCACCCTGAGAGGCCGGGCCAGTGAGTATCAAATCACCAGGTAGGCGGCAACAGTGCGGTGCCATCAGCATCATGGCTGCCGTGGCCCTGGCGCTGGTAATTGGTGCGGGCTTGCTGGCTGTTGATCTTGGCAGTCTCTTCTACACCAAGCGTGAATTGCAAACAGTCGCCGATACCGCTGCCCTCTCGGCTACCAATAATCTGGCGGATGCGCATGCGTTGGCAGTCGAAATTGCAGCAAAAATTAATTTTGAGTTGCCTGGTAGCCAACAGAATACGCTGTCGGCAATCGTCGGCTATTACGATGCCAAAAACCCGGCAGCAGACCCCAAAGACAGGTTCGAGCCCAAGTATGCTGTCGATAACAGCAATGCGGTCGAGGTTACCGTCACCACCAGGCAGCCATATTTCTTTATGTTTGGTAGTCGTGAGCTGTCGGCGCTGGCCATCGCCCGGCGCAGTGAGCCAATAGCTGAATTTTCTATAGGTACAAAACTGGTTGATCTTAATACTGCAAGATCCATGCTTAATGGGTTGCTAGGCGGCCTGCTTGGAACCTCTGTAAACCTTTCCGTTGCTGGCTTTGAAGGTCTGGTCAATACTTCGGTCACACTGCTCGAGCTGATCAAGGCGCATGGCAAGGTCGGCACAGTTGAGGAATTGCTCGATCTGGATCTGACTGTAGGCGAACTTCTTGAACTAACAGCGCAAGCGCTTGAGCAAAAAAATATTGCCGGGCTTGGTGCAACTGTGGCTGACCTGAATCTGCTAGCCATGAAAACCGGCGGTGACCTGCGTCTGAAAATGAGTGACCTGCTCAAGGTGGATCTGGCAAATGGTGAGGATGCCGTAAATGTTGCCATCAATCTAAGAGAATTGGTGACAATGTCGGCAATGGTTGCCAATGATGATCATTTCATCGAGATCCCTGGGCTTGGGCTCCATTTGCCTGGTCTGGTCGACCTGGATCTGGGCTTGACCGTAATTGAGGCACCAAGTATAGCCATAGGCCCGCCTGGCCAGAATGCCGCAGGTGAATGGCGTACCCAGGCACATTCCGCCCAGGCGCGTCTCAGGCTTGATTTTACGGTAGGGAAACTTCTTGGCGGCCTGGTTCATCTGCCACTATATATCGAAGCTGCAGCCGGTGATGCCTGGCTTGAAGAGGTCGAATGCAATAACCCAATCGAAGACAGTATCGTGACAATCGGCGCGGCTACAAGCGGGGCCCGTATCTACGTGGGCGAAGTAAGCAATGCGGCGATGAAAAATCGCACCAAGCCACCGAAGGTGGAAAAAGCGACTTTGCTGAATGTACTTGGCCTGATCACAGCTACGGCAAAGCTTACAGTTGATTTGCCCGGGGTAATAGGCGGCACACATGATTTCATTGGGCCATTTGGTGTTGATAACACCTATCGCTATGAAAAAGGACTGACGACAGTCGGTCTCGGCGAAAAGCTGGTTACAGACATAAACAAGGATACACTCAAGGTCACTTTGCTTGGGCTAGGACTTGGCCTGGATGATTTGGCAGAGGGAATAGTAGCCTTGCTTACACCAATATTTGGCCTGCTCGATAGCGTGCTAGAACTGGTTTGCGCACTTCTTGGTATTCAATTGGCCGCTGCCGATGTGACAGCCATGGATCTGTCCTGCGGTGCGCCACAATTAGTTCGTTAAGATTGTTTGTATCGCGCTAAATACAACGAAAATGCAGGTCTGGCAACTTGCTCAAGCCAGATTTTAACTCGCCAATACATCACCCTTTAAATACTCCAACGTCTCCCTGCGTGGGAGCGATCAGAAAATCAGAGTTCACAGCACAAATTGACCATGGTGTAAGGAGTGGGGATCTGTTGCATAAAAAACATAAATCTAGATAACAGAAAATTTGTTGAAACCGCTTGAAAATGAAATAAATGAAACATACAATCGACCTCGTAGTGCGATGAACAAGACTTATCTGTCCAGGCACTACATAGGCGCAGCTGTAGAATCTGCCCTGTCAGGGCTAGCTTAGTTGCGTCAGTATATTGTTTTTCCTATAAATAAATAGAGGAGCTTTTCTAATGGCAATTCAAGTTCTGAAGCAGGAAGAAATCAAAGAAGTTTCCGGCGGGCTGCTGATTGGCATTGGTGCCAATGCTGCCACCCCAATTCTGGGTCTGGATCTGAACGTGGGTAACCTGCTGAACACAGTTACCGCTGTGGTCGGTGCAGTAGTTGGTACCGTTACCGGTCTGTTGGGTTCTCTGCTGGGCTCCTTTACCGGTCTGGTTGGCCGCTGAGGTTTCCTGGTTCGGCATTGTAATAAATTGTCAGGCTTGGAGGAAATCAGCTAATTTGCATTTTTGATTTTTTCAGTCTGACAGAATACTGGTTGTAAGAGGGAGGAATGGCATGGCCTTTCCTCCCTTGTTTTTTTGCTCAGCCGTCTGCCGCTTCCTTGAGCAATTCCAGTGGGCTGAAGGGTTTCACCAGGTAGCAGTCGGCACCACTCTCGTAGCCTTTGTCGATGTCAGCTTTTTGCCCCCGCGCACTAACGATGATTATTTTAGCCGAACAGGTCAGCAGGTCATGCTTGATTGCTTGACATATCTGATAACCATCCAGTTCGCCAGGCAGCATGACGTCCAGAATGACGACATTCGGCTTGAAGTTGCGCACAGTGTGCAAGGCTTCCATTCCATTGGTGGCCTCGCGTATCTCCGCATCAAGTGGTTCCAGTGCGAGGCGTATCAGCATGCGTAAATCACTTTGGTCTTCGACTATCAAAATCCGCAGCCTTGCATTCATGTGACATGCTCTTTCAGTTCTATCGGTACGGCAATAACTGGTAGCCAGAGTGTGATCGTCGTGCCCTTGCCAGGCACACTGTTGACTTCAACTTCTCCAGCAAAAACCTTCATATATTCCTTGACCAGGGACATGCCGAGACCAGACCCGTGGATCGCGCCGCTGGGCTCGGCACGGTAGAAGCGGTCAAAGATATGTGCAGATTGTGTGGGCGTCATGCCGATACCGTCATCAGTAATGGCTATGCCAAGCCAGGGATGGGCTGGCTCGCCACGCTGTGTGGCACTGAGGCGAACCACACCGCCTGCGGGTGAATATTTGAATGCATTGCCCAGGACGTTAGTTATGCACTGCATAAGTTTTTCAGTATCGACATTTACTTTGGGTGTGTTTTTCGGCCAGTCGAATTCCAGCGTGTGTGATTCTGTGGGGACATATTGTGCAGCCATGGCATTGAGCACTACAGGTGTAATGTCTTGAATTTGCAGGTGGAAATTTTTTCCACCGCGCGCTTCTATCCTGGAAAGATCGAGCAGTTCATTGATCATGTTAATCAGGATTTTAGTTTGCCGATGGATCCTCTGAAGCAGGTCGCGCTGCATCTCTGGCTCGAATTCGCGTGACAGCAATAACTCGGCAAAGCCGAAGATGCTTGCCATTGGTGTACGCAATTCATGGGCTGCTGTTGAAAGAAAATCACTCTTCATGCGATCGACCTCGCTTTCGCGGGTGATGTCTCGCAGGTAGACCACTCGCCCATCAATTTCGCCGCCAGCTTCATAAAGTACACGTGCCAGCCAGAAAACAACCTGTTTGCGAGGGTGCGACAGTTGCATCGTGCCTTCCATGCTTTCGTCGTCTGTGGCAAGCCCGAGTGCTGTGCCATTCAAGTGGCTCAAGCGCTGCTCCAGCTCGGTCAGAGATTTGCCGACGGCTTCAGCGGCAGGCAAGCCGGTCATCGCAACAAATGCCGGGTTGACGAAGTTGATGGTGTCGTGTTTATCGGCAAAGATAAAGCCGTCTGGCCCCAGAGTCAGAATTGCATCACGTTCACGATTGCTGCGTAATAAGGCGGCCTCGCTTGCCTTCTGTGCCGAGATGTCGCTGAGTACGCCAGCCACCAGTGGTATTTCACTCGTGACATTGACACGTAAGCGCAGTGAAAACCAGCGCCAGGACTCATCACTACAGCGCAGGCGCAAGGTGCAGGCCAGGTCGCCAGGCAGACTTGTCGTCAGTTCCAGGAAGAATCGGCGCACTGCACGGCGATCTTCGTCATGGACAAGGCTGGTCAGTGTCATGCCAAGCGTGTCCTCGTCAGTGTGCCCAGTCAGTTCTTGCCAGGCTGGGTTCAGAAATGTGAGGCGTCCATCAACATCTGTGCGGAAAATTATTTCTGTCACGCCATCGACCGCCGAACGGTAGGCTTCACGGCTTTGCAGCAATTCTGCCTCTGTCTGCTTACGGCGGGAAATGTTCATCATGGCGCCGATCATGCGTATGACACGACCTTCCGGATCACGATGGGCTACGCCGCTTTGTTGCACCCATAGATAGCCACCATTTTTGTGACGCAGGCGATGTTCATAAAGAAACAATTCACTACGCCCTGACAGGTGTTCATCGATAGCTGCCGACACTTTGGCCAGGTCATCAGGATGGACGCGTTTCAGCCAAATTTCGGCATGGTCTGGTCCCTCATCCTCGGTATATCCGAGCAAGGACTTCCAGCGTGTGGAGTAGTAGACATGGCTGTTGTCGAGATGCCAGTCCCAAATGCCTATATCGCAGCCTTGCAAAGCTATCTTGAGGCGCTCTTCGCTGGCCAACAATTGCGCACGCTCCTCGACCAGCCTGGTAACGGCTGCATCTAGCCGTTTACCGATCCGGCCTATCAGATCGGGGCCACGGACACCGCTGTGAGTGGGCTCTTTGCCTTCGGTAAGTTGGGCAAGCAGGCGCTCTATCCTGGCCGCCCGACGAGATGACAGGATGTAGAACAAGCCGACCAGGCAGAAGAGGAGTGCTATGGCATTCATGTCTTCAGGATAAGACATAGAGAGAATCCGTGCATATCAAGTTCAGCATTGTATGTCATCCATGGTGTGCGGTACGCGGCGAAAGTGAAAGAGTTGTTGGTGCCTGCTGTGAGCTGGAAGTATAGAGATCCAGTGTTCACAAGCCGAACTTGTCAGGCTGTATTTTCATGTTCAGACAAAAACAAAATATTGCAATTATGCTAATAATGATTATTATGAACTCGGTGCTTTGTATTATGCATTATTTAAGCGGAGCTTTAAAACGTTACGCCAGATACAAACCCACATTGCACATGTTGCAATGCCAGCCACCACAGGTAGTGGTGGCAATCTTTACAATCTACATAAACAAACACAAGGAGTATGAAAAGCATGGCGATTCAAGAACTTAGCAAAACTGAAATTGAAGTAGTTGCCGGTGGTGTGCTGGATCTCGGCGGCGTGCTCGGTGGCCTTCTCAACCCTGTACTGAGTCTGGTCGGCAATTTGCTGTCACCAGTGCTGGGCCTGGTCTCAGGTCTGGTCGGGACCGTCACAGGTCTGCTCGGTGGTTTGCTAGGCGGTCTGTTTGGTGGTGCCGCATAGTAATTAGTGCCAATGCAGCGCGGGGCATGTTAAGTTTTTTATCCCCCCTAATGCCCCGTTGCTGCTCTTACTTCAAGCGAACATGATCGGCAAATTGTGACTGTTTTCTCGCCCCACATAATCGCCACACCCAAACAATAGCTGTACAGCTATTGTTTGTATGCAGGCGTGAAATGTATCGGGCGGTAAACTCGCCATACTACTTGCTGAACCTGATGGGTAAAAAACTGAAGTGCCATATCTCGATGTCTTGTTTTTTAGTCACGATTCAATAACACATTGCTGTGTCGCCAGATTGGCGAACCGGCTAATCAGCTGACAAGTAATCATGCATGGCTGAACAACCTCTATTTAGGCGCGCGGCGCTCGAAGCGCAAAAGCCCAAATCCTACGGTGACATCCTCCTTGTTCGTCCTATGAGCTATCGTCTGCTCAGTTTGGCGGCAGCAGTTTGTACGTTGGCACTCATCGCGTTGTTCACTTGGGGTAGCTACACCAAGCGCAGCAGTGTTACCGGCCAGTTGGTACCAACTGCGGGATTGTTACGGATATATTCATCGCAAAACGGCATTGTCGCCGAGAAGTTGGTGGCCGAAGGACAGGCCGTGCAAGCCGGCGAGACCCTCTATCTTATTTCCAGTGATCGGCAAAGTACGATGGGCTCGGTGTTTGCCAGTATCAGTGAACAACTCAATGTTCGCCGGGAATCACTGAAACATGAATTGGAGCGCACCAAGCAACTGCATAGCGAGGAGCAGGATGGATTGCGCAAGCAGGTAGCGGCATTGACAAGTGAGCTGGACAAAATCAGCAGCTTGCTCGAAGGTCAGCGCGCCAGGGTCGCCCTGGCCGAAGAGACCAGTGCGCGTTATCAGTCCCTGCTCGAACAGGATTACATCTCACGTGAACAGCAACAGCAAAAGCGCGAGGAGCTGCTCGATCAGCAGTCGCGCCTGAAGAGTATCGAGCGCGAACAGATTGCCTTGCGGCGTGAGTTGAACATGCGTCAGGAAAATCTTTCCGCATTGCGTCTGAAGCATGCAAACCAGCTGGCTCAGATCGAACGCGTCATCTCATCCACCAATCAGGAACTGGACGAAAGCGAAGGGCGGCGGGTGCTGGCGATTACTGCGCCGATCGATGGTACGGCCACGGCCGTGGTCGCTGAAGTAGGCCAGATGGTCGATGGTCGACGGCCGCTGATGAGCATCATCCCTGCAGGTAGTCCGCTGGAAGCACAACTATATGCGCCGAGTCGAGCAGTTGGCTTTGTCCGCCCCGGCGTGACGGCATTGATGCGCTATCAGGCCTATCCCTATCAAAAATTCGGCCATGCCCGCGGCACGGTGACATCTGTTGCCAAGACGGCACTGTCGGGAAGCGAGATTTCCAGCCTGATGCCACCAAGCGTTGAGGCGCAGGGTAGTGAACCGCTTTATTTGATCAGTGTCGCGCTTGAGCAGCAGAGTATCGAAGCCTACGGAGTTGCCCAGCCGCTGCAGGCTGGCATGTTGCTTGAGGCCGATGTGCTGCAGGAGACGCGTCGGCTCTACGAATGGGTGCTAGAGCCCTTATTCAGTCTGAGTGGCAAGCTTTGATTGCCTGTTAATCACATCTTTCCGGCCGCCATGACTTTCCTAGATAAGCTTTCCTTTGGTCTACGTCGCAAACTGCCGCTGATCCTGCAAACAGAGGCAACCGAGTGCGGCCTCGCCTGTATTGCCATGGTTGCCGGTTTTCATGGGCTGCGCACTGATCTTGCTACGCTACGGCGCATCTTCCTGGTTTCGATCAAGGGCAGTACGCTAGGTCAGTTGATGCAGCTGGCGCATTCACTCAATCTGACTACGCGCCCTGTTAAACTTAAGCTGGAAGACCTGCCACAATTGCGTCTGCCTTGTGTCCTGCACTGGAACTTTAATCATTTCGTCGTGCTCAAGGCGGTCGATCGCAATACGGTAACCATCCACGATCCAGCCTTTGGCCTGCGCAAGCTGAGTCTCGACGAGATCTCTGATCAATTTACTGGTGTGGCGCTGGAATTATGGCCCAATACTGCGTTTAAACCGGTCGTATTCCGTCAGCGTGTACGCCTGCGTGATCTGTGGGGTCATGTCACTGGCCTTTATCGCTCGCTAGGACAAATCCTGCTGCTTGCAGTTTCGCTTGAGGTCTTCGCCCTGGTCAGCCCCTTTTTCCTGCAATGGGTGATCGACAATGTCATTGTATCTGGTGATCGTGATCTGTTGACTACTCTGGCGCTGGGCTTTGGTCTGTTGATGCTGATGCAACAGGGTATAAGTACGCTGCGCTCATGGGTGATCATGCATATGTCGACGACCTTGAATGTGCAGTGGCGTGCCAATGTCTTTAGTCATTTGCTGCGTCTGCCGGTCGACTATTTCGAAAAGCGCCATCTGGGTGATGTTGTTTCTCGTTTCGGCTCTATTGATGTCATTCAAAAGACGCTGACTACCGCCTTTGTTGAAGGCATTCTCGATGGCTTGATGACAGTCGTCACGCTGACCATGATGTTCATCTACACCCCGTTGCTGGCCTGGATCGCGGTTGGTGCCATGGTGATTTATGCTGTAGTGCGCTGGATTTGGTATCGGCCACTGCGCAATGCAACGGAAGAGCAGATCATCCATGCCGCCAAGCAACAGAGCCATTTTCTCGAGACCGTGCGTGGCGTACGCAGTATCAAGCTCTTTCAGCGTCAGGAAGAACGCCGCTCGACCTGGCTCAGCCTGCTTGTCGACCAGATCAACGCCGACTTGCGCAACCAGAAGCTGCAGATTTTCTATCGTTTGATCAACGGCATCCTGTTTGGTGTTGAACGCATCCTGGTCATCTGGTTCGGCGCCAGACTGATCCTTGATGGTAATTTCACCGTTGGTGCGTTAATGGCCTTCAGTGCCTACAAGGATCAGTTCGATTCGCGTGTCAGCGCGCTGATCGATAAGTTGGTTGACCTCAAGATGCTGCAATTACATGGCGAGCGACTCGCCGATATCGTCTTTACCGACCCTGAGGTTGGCACTGGGCCGCATGCTGGTTTACTACATGATGGTAGTGAACTGGATGCCTCTATTGAACTGCGTGGTCTGCGTTTCCGTTATGCTGATAGTGAGCCCTGGGTACTTGACGGCATCGACCTGAAGATCGAGCAGGGTGAGTCGGTGGCGATCGTCGGCCCATCAGGCTGTGGCAAATCTACATTGATTAGCGCCATGCTCGGTATTCGCAAGCCGAACGAAGGTGAGGTGCTGGTTGGTGGTGTCAGTGTTGATCAGCTTGGTATCGATGTATTGCGCGGCATGGTAGGCACCGTGTTGCAGGATGACGTTCTTTTTGCAGGTTCGATCGCTGACAATATCAGCTTTTTCGACCAGCGCCCTGATTTTGCGCTGGTCGAAGAATGTGCCAGACTGGCGTTTATCCACGACGATATCAGTGCGATGCCGATGGCATATAACACCTTGATCGGCGATATGGGTACTGCCCTTTCTGGTGGCCAGAAACAGCGCGTCCTGCTTGCCAGGGCCCTGTACAAGCAACCAAGAGTTCTCTTCCTTGATGAGGCCACCAGCAATCTTGATATATCTTGCGAGAAGCAGGTCAATCAAGCGATCAAGCAGCTGAATGTCACACGGGTTATCGTCGCCCATCGGCCGGAAACGATAATTAGTGCCGATCGTGTCATCGTTCTTGAACAAGGCCGTGTACTGCGTGATCTGCCGGTGTCTCAATTTGACCTTGCCAGCATAGACAGCGGAGGCGGTTGGTGATCTGCTCGTGCCTGTGCCGTGGACTATTGCTCGGACTGGTTCTCTTTTGTGCCGAGGCATTGGCGCTGCCGCTTGACCCTTTTGTTACGGAAACATATACCGCTGTCACTGCCAGCCGGGCATTTGGTGACGAGACGGCGGAAGAAGCCTGTAATTTTGCTGTGCTGTCCTCACCACTGGGACTGACCGAGGCGATCGAGCGCGCCCTTTGCCAGAATCCCAAGGTTCGTTCTGCCTGGTCTGAGGCACGCGCACAAGCGGCATTATTGGGCGTTGCCCGCTCGGCCTATCTGCCTACCATCTCGGCAGATGTCAGTTATCACGCACAAAAGTCCATTAGTACTTACGATGAAGAATATTCTGTCCTTGATGAAAAGAACAGACCACGCACACGTAGTAGCCGCCTCCGCCTGGACTGGATGCTGTTTGATTTTGGTATGCGCAGCGCCAATACTGACCAGGCGAGTGCCTTGCTCGAAGCCGCCAACGCCAGTCACGATTTGAGCATTCAGTATGTCTTGCTCGAAACTGCGCAAGCATATTTCGATGTGCAAACTGCGCAGGCCCTGCTGCATGCCAGCCGTGCGGCAGAAGAATCAGCCAGGCAAAGTTATCTGGCGACCGAGGCCAAGTACATCGCTGGTGTCGGGGCATTGACCGACAAATTGCAGGCGGCAGTTGCCCTGTCTGATGCCAAGCTCAAGCGTGTTACCGCCGAGGGTGAAATGAAGATTGCCCTGGGTAGCTTGGCTACTGCCATCGGCCTTTCTCCAGATACGTCGCTGCTTGTACCTGAACGTGACATAGCACTGCCCATCTTGCCTGAGCAAAGCGTTGCTGATCTCATAGGCGACGCCCGTTCTCATCATCCGGCACTGCTTGCTGCCCGCGCTGAAGTGCAGGCTGCTGAAGCTCGTGTGCGCGCCACTCGCGCCGAAGGTAGTCCGAATCTGGTACTTTTTGGTGAAGCAAGCGACCGCCGACAGGATAAGTATGTCCCGATTTCCGGTTATCCATCGACCGGTGCCAGGTTGCGCGATAACGTCGTGGGTGTACAGGTAAATATCCCACTATTTGAAGGCTTCGGCCGCAGCTACAAGGTGCGTACTGCCAACAGTCAGGCAGCTGTCCAGGCCGCTGAGTTGGTGCGCCTCGAACAACAGGTTTCGTTAGAAGTCTGGAAGAGCTATCAATTGCTGAATACCCAGCATGAACATATCAAGGCGGCCACCACACTGCTCGATAGCGCACGTCGTTCATTTGAGGTCGCCCAGGGCAGCTTTCGCGCCGGCGTTGGCAATATCCTCGAGCTTCTCAGTGCACAAAGTGCCGTTGCCTCGGCGGAGCAACGCCGTATTGAAGCTCATGCTGGATTGCTGGCGGCACGTCTGAAGCTGGCAGCGAGTATTGGTCGTCTAGGCCTCTGGGCGATTAAATAGCAACTTGGGGAAGTGTGTAGTCGATCACCAGCTGGTTGCCGCCCTGGCGCTTGGCTTCATACATGGCCTTATCAGCTCGCTTGAGTATGTCTTCAATCTTTTCATTTGGTGTACTGGGAAACAAGGTCAGGCCGATGCTGGGTGTGCTGTGGTGGCTGTGTTCCTTGAGTTGGTATGGTGGGCTGAGTGCAAACAGGATTTTATTGCCGATCGCTTGGGCGGCATGCAGCGCCTCTTTGCGCTCTGTCGAGAGCAGTGGCAACATGACTATAAACTCATCACCGCTAAGGCGGGCTACAGTATCCATGTGGCGAACACAGGACTGCAGACGGTGCCCCACCTCGATCAGCATCATGTCGCCATAATCATGGCCAAGGCTGTCATTGAGTTGCTTGAACCGATCTATATCAATGAACAGCAGCGCACCTAGCGCATTCAGTCGTTTGCTCTGGCCGGCGGTTTGCTCCATGCGATCGAGCAGCAGGCGGCGGTTGGGCAGTCCGGTTAAGGTATCGAACAATGCCAGGCGGCGATATTTTTCCTCTAGTAGCTTGCTGGCGGAAATGTCCTGCATAGCACCGACCAGCCGCAGCGCTACACCAGCGGCTGTCCGCTCAACAACTTTGCCATGATCCCTTACCCAGATGTAGGAGCCATTAGCGCGTTGCATGCGGTATTCAATGGCAAATGGCTGATTATACGCCAGGCAGGCGTCCAGTGACGACCGGTAGGCGTCCAGGTCATCAGGGTGGATCAACGAGTGGGCAAAATCAATGCTATGTTCCTGTGTTTTTTCAGTAAGGCCAAGCATACGATTCCATGCTGCGTTGTGACTAATTATTGGCGCATTCACCCGCCAATCCCATACTCCCTCGCCGGTGGCATCCATGACGAGGCGCAAGCGCTCCTCACTTTCAAGCAGGGCAAGTTCAGCTGTTTTTTTTGCATTGATATTTTGATAAGTGCCAAACAGGGAGAGATGATTATCTGATTTGCCGTAGATGTTGAACCATTGCCACTCGCCATTGAGGGCACGTAAACGGATGTCGGCTTCGAAGACAGGCAGATCTCCTGCCAGATAGGCATTTCTGGCCTGGACTATGCGCACCTGGCAGTGCGGATGAGCCAACGCAGTCCAACCCTGAACTCGCCTGGCGATCTTGCCATTGGCGTCGCTTAGTTTATTGCTCCATTCGTCTGCGATGCGAATCTGGCCGCTGGCCAGATTCCAGGACCATAAGCCCAGGTCGGCGCTAGCCAAAGCCAGGGTGAGGTGGCGCAGCAAGCGTATACGCTCAATTACATTGGCAACACGCAAGCGTACCAAGCTCGGTTTGAAGGGCTTGGTAATGTAATCATCGGCACCCATTTCCAGTGCGCTGCATTCACTCGCCAGATCATCTTGCGCGGTGAGAAAGATGATCGGTGTGCTGCCGAAGGAGGGCAGCTTCTTCAGATTCGCCAGGGTCTCGAATCCATTTATCCCTGGCATTAGCAGGTCTAGCAGTACCAGGTCGAAGTGGCGTTGCTTGCAAATCTCCAGAGCCTGCTCACCAGAGCAGGCCGTTACAACTTCGTAATCTATACTGAGCGTGATCTCCAGTAATTGCAGAATTTCTTGTGCATCATCGATCACCAACACACTAGCTTTTTCGTCTTCATGCAATAAATTCCTTAATGGCACGACTTCCTCCTGCAGCATAAATGCAATAATGCCGCAGAAATGATACCGCAAATCAGACGCCGCCAAAGGCTAAATTCAATGCATCGAGCAATGGCCCGTAAATCTTGTTCAAGGCTGTGCTGTAGAAAGGCACAACTACAAAGGCAAGAAGAACAGGCGCAAGTTTGATGATGAGGCCCGAGATAAATAGACGAAAAACCAATCCTGCAGCAATGTTACTGCCGACTGATCGTCTACGGTATAGACCGTGCAAAGGCTTGGTATTAATAGATATACTATGAGTGGTCATGATCTTTCCCCCGAATCAACTGTTGGAAAGACCATCACACGAGTGCCTGAATTTCGGCAGGCAGGTCTCGGCTGATGGCCGAGATCTTGGGCTTTGAGGCAACTCCGCTATCTGAATTATTATCAGACCGGAAGCTTTGCGTCCCTACGTCACCGCAGGTTTGCCGTTGATCTCGATTTAAAATCTAGTATAGGTAATTATGATTGTCAAGGGGAATCGCTCACTTTTTTCAATTATCTCATTAATTCGACTTTTTTGAAAAAACCACCAAGTTCCAGCAGATTAAAGATGGGCAAAACTGAGTAATTCAGAACCTGGCTCAGTAAATTTAGTCAGGTTGTAGCTCAGTGAAATCCGTAGAGCCCGGGTTAGATATAAATGATAACTACCTTATATCTATGGATGGACGGCATTTGATAGTGCGGGATGTTTTCGGATTTAAGCTTGACCCACATAACTCACGCTCTGACGAAATATGTGGGATAAGTTGGTTTTTTCAGTTGTCGAATGTGCTTGTACTCCCCATAATGTGTAAAGGAGTTGGCTGGATGATCGCGGCATCGCAAGATGCGGAGGAAAGTCCGGGCTCCATAGGGCAGGGTGCCAGGTAATACCTGGGCGGCGTGAGCCGATGGAAAGTGCCACAGAAAACATACCGCCTAAGCACCTTAGGGTGCCGGTAAGGGTGAAATGGTGCGGTAAGAGCGCACCGCGCGGCTGGCAACAGTCCGTGGCAGGGTAAACCCCACTCGGAGCAAGACCAAATAGGGGAACAGCAGCCTGGCTGCATGTGCGGCCCGCACAGGTTCCCGGGTAGGTCGCTTGAGATGTGCGGTGACGCACAATCCAGAGGAATGATCATCCCTGACAGAACCCGGCTTACAGGCTGACTCCCTTCTTTTTCTTCAGAAACAACATTAGCTTAATCCCCCAACATACTGATTTTAATGAGGTGAGTTTCCCCCTCGGTTTTTGTCTGCGCCACTTTCTTCCACCTGCGCTAAGTATCTGTCAGATAAGAAATATTTTCTGCTTTCTACCTTGACACATAGGTCTTTTACTTTCTATAGTGTGAAGAAGTGGTTCAAAGTGGAAAAAAATGGAGTTTTCCTCCATAGGAGAGCAGGTTTGTTCCGAGGTGTGAGCACATTAACGCTGGATGCAAAGGGCCGCATGGCGATGCCCGCGCGTTATCGCGATCTGTTGCAGGAACGCACTGGCGGCAATCTGGTGATCACCATCCACACGGACGATCGCTGTCTCTGGATCTACCCACGGCCAGAATGGGAAGAGATAGAGGCGCGCATCGATGCCCTGCCTTCATTCAATCCGCTGACAACCAAGTTGCGCCGCTTGTTGATTGGTTATGCGACAGAAACCGAGATGGATGGTGCTGGAAGGCTCTTGTTGGCGCCGAGCCTGCGTGAGTATGCAGGGCTGGATCGCAAGTTGATGTTGGTGGGTCAGGGGCGGAAATTTGAGTTGTGGGATGAGGCGCGTTGGCAGGCCCAGGTCGAGCAGATGTTGGCTGAAGGTGTGTTCGCTGGTGATGAGGCGTTAAGTCCTGAGTTGCAGAGTTTGGTGCTTTGATGGTGATACCACATCAGCCGGTGCTGCTGGCAGAGGTCATGGCTGCATTGCGGCTGCGTGTAGATGGGATTTATCTGGATGGTACTTTCGGTCGTGGCGGCCACGCGGCAGAAATTCTGGCAAGGATGGGGCCGAACGGTCATTTGCTGGCAATGGATAAGGATCCAGAAGCGGTGGCTGTGGCGCAGCAGCGTTTTGCCACGGATAGTCGTTTTGTGATTGAGCAGGGCAGTTTTGTGCGGCTGAATAATTTGGTGGCCGAGCGGGGCTGGATGGGGCAGGTAAACGGTATTTTGCTCGATCTGGGGGTGTCATCTCCGCAGCTTGATGAGGCAGAACGAGGTTTCAGTTTTCGTCTCGATGGTCCATTGGATATGCGCATGGATCCGGCTAGTGGCTTGAGTGCAGCTGAGTGGCTGGCGCAGGCCAGTGAAGAGGAGATCGTTCGCGTGTTGCATGAGTATGGAGAGGAACGGTTTGCCAGGCGTATTGCCCGTGCCATCGTGCAGGAACGAGAGGTTCAGGCGATTACGCGTACAGAGCACTTGCAGTCGGTAGTGGCGCGCGCCAATCCGGCCTGGGAGAAAGGTAAAAATCCGGCCACGCACAGTTTTCAGGCAATCCGGATTTTTATCAATCATGAGCTCGATGAGTTGGATGAGTTTTTATCGCAGTGCATTGATTTGCTGGCACCAGGCGGGCGGCTGGTGGTGATCAGTTTTCATTCTCTGGAGGATCGGCGGGTGAAGCAATTCATACGTTATCAGCAGCGTGGCGCTGAGCTGCCGCCGGATCTGCCCTTGCGTGAGGATCAATTATGGCGGCCGCGCCTGCGGGCCGTGGGCAAGAAGATCGTCGCCGGGGCCAGTGAGTTGGCCGCTAATCCACGTGCGCGCAGTGCCGTGTTGCGTGTGGCGGAGAAAGTGGCGTGATCGGGCGGCTGTTGCTTGTGTTGCTCGCAAGTACGGTATTTGTTTCCGCAATGGGAGTTGTGTACTCGCAGCATCAGGCACGCAAATTTTTTGTTGAATTACAGATGTTGCGAAGTGAGCGTGATGAGCTGAATGTCGATTGGGGACGGTTGCAATTGGAGCAAAGTACCTGGGCGACGCATAGCCGGGTCGAGATGATTGCCCGCAATAAGTTAGGCATGAAAATTCCTTCTCCATCAGCGGTGGTATTGGTGAAGCCATGAGTGAGCATACAGCAATTCAGCTCTACGATAGACGCAGGTATTTGCTTCTGGGCATGTTTGCTCTGCTTATGTTTGCCTTGTCATGGCGTGTTGTTGATTTGCAGGTGGTCAAACGTGAGTTCTTGCAAAATCAGGGCGATGCGCGAGCTTTACGCACTGTAGTGGTACCAGCACATCGCGGCATGATTACCGACCGTCATGGTGAGCCTTTGGCGATAAGTACGCCAGTGGAATCAATCTGGGCAAACCCCGGGGAGTTGCTGGCTGAGCACAAGCATTTGCCAGACTTGGCCAAGTTACTGGAAATACCCTTGCCTGCGTTGGAGAAATTGCTGGATAAACGCGCACAGCGTGAATTTGTCTATTTGCGCAGACATGTCACACCTGAATTGGCGCAGCGAGTAATGGAGTTGGATATTACCGGCGTGGCAAGCCAGCGGGAGTATCGGCGTTACTACCCGACTGGTGAGGTGTTTGCCCATGTGGTCGGCTTTACTAATATCGATGATGCCGGTCAGGAAGGGATTGAGTTATTGCATCATGAATGGCTCAAGGGTACGCCTGGCAGCAAGCGTGTCATCAAGGACAGGCATGGCCGGAGTGTGAAAAACATTGAGAGTATAAGTGAGGCCAGACCTGGCCAGGATCTGCGCCTGTCACTGGATCGACGTCTGCAGTATCTTGCCTATCGCGAGTTGAAGGCGGCGGTGCAGGATAGCAAGGCTCGCGCTGGCTCTGCCGTGGTGCTTGATGTGAGCAGTGGCGAGGTGTTGGCGATGGTCAATCAGCCATCCTATAACCCGAATAATCGCAATGATTTAAACAAGGATCGCGTGCGCAATCGTGTTGCTACAGACGTCTTCGAGCCAGGTTCTACCATCAAGCCTTTTACCGTGGCGGCGGCTTTGGAAAGCGGCAAATTTCACCCTGATACTGTAATCGATACCGGCAGTGGTTTTCTGCGTATAAATAACCGTTTTATGGTGCGTGATATACATAATTATGGACGTATCGACGTTTCCCGCGTGATCCAGAAATCAAGCAATGTCGGTGCTGCGACAATGGGTCTGGCGATAACCCCACAGCATCTGTGGGACATGTTTAGCCGCCTTGGTCTTGGCAGCATGACAGCCAGCGCATTTCCTGGCGAGGCGGCTGGTTCACTTACAGATTTTACGCGTTGGCGTGAGACGGAACGGGCCACTTTATCTTATGGCTACGGCTTGTCTGTAACTGTGCTGCAATTGGCCCAGGCATACGCCGCGCTGGCGGCTGATGGCTTGATGCCGGCGACGACTATGCTGCCTGCCAATGTCGGTTTGCTGGATAGCCAGCAAGTGATGCGCCCACAGATCACGCAGCAGGTGCGGCGGATGCTGGAGTTGGCGACAGCCAAGGAAGGCACTGGTAGCAGGGCGAGTGTGCCGGGTTATCGGATCGCTGGCAAGACTGGTACCGCACGCAAGGCCACTGCCGGTGGTTATAGTGAAAATCGTTACCTGGCATTATTTGCAGGTTTTGCCCCTGCCAGTAAACCAAGGCTGGTGATGGTGGTGGTGGTCGATGAGCCACAGGGTGAATATTACGGTGGTCAGGTAGCAGCACCAGTATTTGGCAAGGTAATGAGTGGTGCGCTGCGTTTTCTGGATATCGCGCCTGATGACCTGGAATCCATGGGCGTGAAATTGGCGGATGCGCCAGAGAACAAGCCTGCTGTTCAGACCGCCAGGCCAGTTGCGCGAGGTGTCCTATGATGACGCAAATGGCCTTGGCCACAGGCTATCAATTGCAGGAATTATTGCAGGGTCTGACCGATTTTGATGTTGCGTCCGATTGTGCCGTGCGTCGCATGAATCTGGACAGCCGCAAGGTGCAGCCAGGTGATTTGTTTGTCTCTTTGGGGGGCAACAATGAACAACGCGCCGCGTATATTTCAGAGGCATTAACACGCGGTGCTGTGGCCGTGCTGGTGGAAGGACAGGCGATACCAGTTGAGCTGCTCAATGCAGCAGTGCCTGCTGTGCCGGTGCGGGATTTGCGCGTCAGTCTCGGCCATGTCGCTGCCCGCCTGTATGGTGATCCGAGCAGGGCTATGACGGTATATGGTGTAACCGGCACCAATGGCAAGACCTCAGTCAGTCAGTTCATCGCGCAGGCCTTGTCGGTGGACGGTCCTTGTGGTGTCAACGGTACCTTGGGCAGTGGACTCTATGGCTCTCTCCACTCAACAGGCCACACCACGCCAGATGCTGTGACTTTACAGGCCGAACTTGCCTTGCAACAGTCTGCCGGGGCGAAGTCTGCAGTCATTGAAGTATCTTCTCATGCACTTGATCAACGGCGCGTTTCTGGCGTTGCCTTTGATGTTGCCGTGTTTACCAATTTGAGTCATGAACACCTGGATTACCACGGCGATATGGATGTCTATATACGCGCGAAAAGGCGCTTGTTTGATTGTGCGGATCTGCAGGTGGCTGTATTCAATGTGGATGATGTCGTGGGTGCGCAATGGTACACAGAGCTAAGCGGCAAGATGACCTGTATTGCCTATGGTTTTGGCGCACAGGCGAGGCAGGCACAAGGTTCTGTAATTTACGGCCACGATTTACAGTTGAATGCTGCTGGTCTCAGTTTTCAGCTTTCCTCACCTTGGGGCGAGGCGCAGATCACCGCGGCGCTGCTTGGTGAATTTAACGCAGCCAATTGCCTGGCAGCACTGGCCGCCTTGCTCGCAGGTAGTATGCCGTTTGCAACGGCCGTACAACGGATCAAGCAAGTGCAAACTGTGGCTGGCCGTATGGAGCGTTTTGGTAGCGAGCAGCAGCCAACTGTAGTGGTGGATTATGCACATACACCAGATGCCTTGATGCAGGTATTGCAGGCGCTGCGAGGGCATTGCACTGGCAGCTTGTGGTGTGTCTTTGGTTGTGGTGGCGAGCGTGATCGCGCCAAGCGTCCTTTGATGGGGCAGTTAGCCGAGTCGCTGTCCGACCATTTGATCTTGACTGACGATAATCCACGTAATGAACCTCCCCAGGAAATTATCGAGGATATTCAGCGCGGCATGAAAAATCCGCATGCCGCCCGTGTCATGCGCGATCGTGCTGCTGCAATTTCACATGCCGTCAGTAGCGCCAGGCTGAGCGATGTGGTTTTGATAGCTGGTAAAGGGCATGAGACCGAGCAGATCATCGCCGGCAAGATGTATCCATTTTCTGACCGCATAGAAGTGATGCGTGCGCTGCAGGAGCGTGATAATGCGTGAGCTATCCAGCAAGATTTCTTCTGCAGGTATCAGTACACATCTGGCGCAGGCGGCGAGCTGGTTGGCGGCGGAGCATAAAGGTATAGATAAGGGTTTTATTGGTGTCAGCACCGATAGCCGCACCATGAAACCTGGCGTTTTGTTTGTGGCCTTGCGTGGGCCTAATTTCGATGCTCATGAGCATATCCGCGAGGCCGAGGCAAAAGGTGCCGCCGCGCTGTTGGTGGAGCGTGTTGTAGACAGTACATTGCCGCAGTTGATTGTAGTCGATACGCGTAGGGCCTTGGGCCGGTTGGCGGCGGCATGGCGGCAACATTGTAATACGCCCTTGATCGCCATTACTGGCAGCAACGGCAAGACTACGGTCAAGGAGATGTGCCGCGTCATTTGTTCTCAGGTTGGCGAAACACTGGCTACTGAAGGCAATTTAAACAATGAGATCGGGGTGCCGCTGAGTTTATTGCGCTTGGCTCCAGAGCACCGTTATGCCGTCATCGAAATGGGCGCGAGTAAGCCTGGTGAGATCGCCTATTTGACTGATTTGACACAGCCTGATGTGGCAGTCATTACCAATGTAGGGCCAGCGCATCTGACAGGTTTTGGTGCAGTCGAAGATGTGGCGCGTGCCAAGGGTGAAATTTACGCCGGCCTGCGTGAGAACGGAGTTGCGGTGATCAATGCCGATGGTGTCTATACCGATCTCTGGCGTGAAATGGCCGGCACACACAGGCAGAGTTATTTTGGCGCGGCTGCCGAATCTGACATTACAGCACAATGGCGGCCTACGGCTACAGGCACGCAGGTGGATTTGCAGACGCCGGCAGGCAAGGCAGAGATATTGCTGCCCTTGCCCGGTGAACACAATGTGATGAATGCCCTGGCGGCGACGGCTGCATGTCTGGCTCTGGGCATAGATCTGACAGCGATATGCAATGGCCTGGCGCAGATCCGTGGCGTTGCCGGTCGTCTGACAATTTCTGTGACAGACAATGGTGTTCGGCTTATCGATGACAGCTATAACGCCAACCCATCCTCGATGCGTGCAGCCATTGATGTTCTGGCGGCATACCCTGCGCCACGCATTCTGGTGGTGGGTGATATGGGTGAGCTGGGTGTAAATGCCGTGCAGCTGCACAGGGAAACAGGCTTGTATGCCAAGGCCGCGGGTATAGATGCGCTGTATGCCATCGGTGAGCTCAGTCAGGCTGTTGTTGATGCTTTTGGTTCAGGCGCTAAACATTTTACCGATAGGGAAATGTTGTTGGCGGATTTGCAGCAGGAGCTGGGCGTGCAGGTGACCGTGTTGGTCAAGGGCTCACGCAGTGCGCAAATGGAATTGGTCGTGGCTGCAATTTCAGGCGGAGGTCGGTAACTGATGCTGTTATACCTGACCGACTATCTGACACAATTTCACAGTGGATTTTATGTCTTTCATTATCTGACTCTGCGCACGATTTTGGGCGTATTGACTGCGCTGCTTATTTCTCTGCTGCTGGGCCCGGCGATGATCCGTTACTTAAGTCGCTACCAGATAGGGCAGCAGGTGCGTGGCGATGGGCCACAAACGCATTTGACCAAGGCAGGTACGCCAACCATGGGTGGTGCCTTGATCCTGGTGGCGATAGTCGTCAGCACTTTGCTCTGGGCAGATTTAACTAATCGTTATATTTGGTTGGTGCTTGCTGTAACGGTGTTGTTTGGCGCGGTCGGCTGGCTGGATGATTACATTAAACTGGTAAAAAAACAGTCCCGTGGTTTACGCGCAAAACATAAATATCTGCTGCAGTCGATCATTGGTTTTGCCGCTGCATTCTTTCTTTATTACACCGCACAGTCGCCGGTGGAAACTCAGCTCATTGTACCGTTTTTCAAGAATATTACCTGGCAACTTGGCCTGGGTTTTATCTTGCTTACCTATCTGGTGATAGTCGGCAGCAGTAATGCGGTGAATCTTACTGATGGTCTTGATGGTCTGGCTATTCTGCCAACGGTAATGGTGGCCGGTGCGCTGGGTGTGTTTGCCTATGTTGCCGGTCACGTGCATTTTGCTACATATCTTGGCGTGCCTTATGTCCATGGTTCTGGTGAAGTGGCGATTATTTGCGGCGGCCTGGTCGGCGCTGGTCTTGGCTTTCTCTGGTTCAATACCTATCCGGCACAGGTGTTCATGGGCGATATCGGTGCCTTGGCCTTGGGTGCCGCGCTAGGCTCCATTGCTGTGGTGGTGCGACAGGAAATTGTGTTGTTCATCATGGGCGGGGTTTTCGTCATGGAGACTGTCTCGGTCATCTTGCAGGTGGGTTCATTCAGGCTGACTGGGCGGCGCATCTTTCGTATGGCGCCATTGCATCATCATTTTGAGTTGAAGGGGTGGCCTGAGCCGCGTGTGATCGTGCGGTTTTGGATCGTTACGGTGATTCTGGTTTTGATTGGCCTGGCTACGTTGAAGATACGCTGATATGACTATGATTGTTGGTTTAGGCAAGACAGGACTTTCCGTAGCGCATTTTCTTGCGCGACGTGGGGAGTCGTTTGTCCTGGCAGATAGTCGTATGCAGCCGCATGGTCTGGCCGATGTGCAGGCCAGATATCCACATGTACCGATCTATCTCGGGCCTTTCGATAAAAAACTCTTTGCCCGCCAGGCTCGCATTGTGCTTAGCCCCGGCGTGTCGTTGGATGAACCGGCGGTGCGTGCAGCACAGCAGGCAGGGGTGGAAGTGCTTGGTGATATAGAGTTATTTGCTCGTTATGTTGATGCGCCTGTGGTGGGTATCACCGGTTCTAATGGCAAGAGTACAGTGACGACCTTGCTGGCTGAAATGGCACTTGCCGCCGGACTTGAGGTGCGGGTGGGCGGCAATCTGGGTACACCAGCATTGGAGCTGTTATTAGAGTCAGACGATGCTGGCAGCCCTGATTTGTATGTGCTGGAGCTGTCCAGTTTTCAGCTGGAAACAGTCAGCACGCTTGAGTGTAAGTTTGCGACCGTGCTCAACCTTTCGGTTGACCACATGGATCGTCATGGCGCGATGGCGGATTACATAGCCTGCAAGCAACGTGTTTTCCATGGCGTTGGGGTGCAGGTGCTCAATGCCGATGATGAACTTGTTGCTGCCATGGCCGAATCTGGCCGCGAGATCCGTTGGTTCGCTTTGTCAGTGCCTGATGATGACAAGAATTACGGGCTCGCGGACTGTGATGGGCGAACTTATTTGTGTTGTGGCGCAGAGCAGATAATTGCTGTTGATGAACTCAAGATCGCCGGTCGACATAACTGGGCCAATGTCCTGGCTGCGTTGGCGTTGGCGGATGCACTGTCCATGCCCCGCCAGGCGGCATTGGCTGCACTGCGTGAGTTCAAAGGCTTGCCGCATCGTTGCCAATGGCTCGCCAGGATTAATGGCGTGGATTGGTTCGATGATTCCAAGGGTACCAATGTAGGTTCTACTGTAGCTGCACTGGCAGGTATGCCGGGCAACAAGGTTGTATTGATTGCCGGTGGTGATGGCAAGGGGCAGGATTTCAGCCCGTTGCATAAGGCGGTATCTGACTATGCGCGTGCAGTTGTACTTATAGGACGTGATGCGGCTTTGTTGGACCAGGCTATAGATGGCGCTGCGCCGGTGGTGTATGCCGGTTACAGCCTGGTGCAGGCAGTGCAGGAAAGCGCGAAGCTGGCACAACCTGGGGATACCGTGTTGTTATCACCAGCCTGCGCCAGCTTCGATATGTTTACTGATTATGTCCATCGCGCCGAAGTGTTCAAGGCAGCTGTGCAGGAGGTGGCGGCATGAGTGCACAAGGCATACTCTGGCGTGGCTATAGGAGCCCATCTCATTCTGCTAATCCTCAGCAGGCCGAAAGAATAGCAAGTGATGTTGTGTTGTTGCTGGCAGTAGCTGCTCTATTGTCCCTGGGTTTGTTGATGGTGGGATCAGCATCGATTTCAATTGCTGATAGCAAATTTAGTGCGCCATTTCATTATCTGTTTCGCCAGGCTGCTTACGTTGTGGCAGGTGTGTTGCTGGCCATTGGTCTGAGCCAGATTCCTCTACTGGTCTGGCAGCGACTCGGTCCATTGCTGCTGTTGTGCAGTATGTTTTTGCTGGTGTTGGTGTTGATTCCGGGTATTGGTCGTAGCGTGAATGGTGCGACGCGCTGGATTCCTTTGGGTGCTTTTAATCTGCAGGTGGCCGAGCTGGGCAAGCTGGCCTTGATTATCTACACAGCTGGTTATCTGGTGCGCCGCAGTGAACAGGTACGTAACTCGGTGCAGGGGTTTCTCATGCCGGTTGCCGTGCTGCTGCTGTTTGCCGTATTGCTGCTGGCGCAACCTGATTTTGGCAGTCTGGTGGTGCTTGGCACTGTCTTGTTCGGCATGTTGTTTCTGGCTGGCGTACGCCTGTGGATGTTTGCCCTGCTGGTGGTTGCAGCTGGTGGGGTGTTGGGCCTGTTGGCAACCACCTCAGCTTATCGACTGGAACGCCTTACAGCCTTTATGAATCCCTGGGCCGATCCCTTTAATAGTGGTTTTCAGTTGACCCAGGCGTTGATTGCGTTTGGTCGGGGAGATTGGTTTGGCGTGGGCTTGGGCGGCAGTGTGCAAAAACTGTTTTATCTGCCAGAAGCACACACGGATTTTCTGTTTGCTGTGCTGGCCGAGGAGTTGGGCTTGCTTGGCGCGTTGAGCGTGATTGTTTTGTTTGGTTTGGTGGTATGGCGTGCCTTTGTTATTGGTCACAAGGCGGCGACACTGGGGGCACATTTTGCGGCCTACCTGGCCTATGGCATCGGCATCTTTATTGGTGTGCAGGCGATTATCAATATGGGCGTCAATATGGGTGTCTTGCCGACCAAGGGTCTGACTTTGCCCTTGATGAGTTATGGCGGCTCCAGCATGTTGGTTGTTTGCACAGCGATAGGACTTTTATTGCGCGTTGACCGGGAAAACCGTCTGGGAGGTGCGCGATGAATCCCCCTCGTGTACTCATCATGGCAGGTGGTACTGGTGGCCATGTGTTTCCGGCGCTGGCAGTGGCGCATGAGCTGCTTCGGCTGGGTGCTGAAGTAAGCTGGCTAGGCACGCGCGCAGGTATTGAAGCGGAATTGGTGCCCAAGGCTGCTATTGATATTGATTACATAAATATTGCTGGTTTACGTGGTAAGGGTCTGTTGGGCTGGCTGTTGGCACCCTTGCATATCAGCCGAGCATTATGGCAGTCACTTAAAGTGTTGCGTCGGCGTAAGCCGCAGGCAGTACTTGGTCTTGGCGGATTTGTTAGCGGGCCAGGTGGTGTGGCGGCTTGGCTAAGCGGCTGCCCATTGCTGATCCATGAACAAAATGCAGTGGCTGGCTTGACCAATCGGCTATTAAGCAAGATTTCCAAGCAGACCATACAGGCCTTTCCTGGTGCCTTTGTTGAAGCCCCTTGGGTAAGCACTTACGGCAATCCAGTGCGCAAGGAGATCGTTGCGCTTGATATGCCAGAACAGCGTTATGCCACACATCAGGGCAGACTGCGTTTACTGGTGCTAGGCGGCAGCCTCGGTGCCATGGTCTTGAATGAGACCTTGCCGCAGGCGCTGGCTTTATTACCCGATGAGCAGCGGCCTTTAGTGCGGCATCAAAGTGGCCGCTTGCATGTGGAAAAACTGCAGCAGCTTTATGCTGCAACGGGTGTTAAGGCGGAGATCATGCCTTTTGTTGATGATATGGCAGAGGTCTATGCCTGGGCGGATTTGGTAATTTGTCGTGCTGGCGCGCTGACTATCAGTGAGCTGGCCGCGGCTGGCATGGCAGCAGTACTAATCCCATATCCACATGCCGTGGATGATCATCAAATACGTAACGCGGCAGTTCTGGTCGATGCAGGCGCTGCCTTGCTGATGCCGCAGGATACTCTTGATGCTCATGCACTTGCCGCCCTAATACAAAAATTTTCTGCTGACGTCGTGAGCGGTCGCGAGAGCTTGTGCCAAATGGCCAGGGCAGCAAGGCAGCAGGCTAAACCAGAAGCCACCGCAATGGTCGCCGAGGCCTGTCTGGCGGCAACATCGAGGAGTGCAGCACTATGAGCGCAATATGCACGACGACATGCCGTGACAGCAGTCCGATGGGGCGGATACGGCGCATTCATTTTGTCGGTATTGGTGGCTCTGGCATGAGTGGTATCGCCGAGGTCTTGCTCAATCTTGGCTACGAGGTGTCTGGTTCTGATTTGAGGAAAAATACAGTCACAACTCATTTGGTGAGCTTGGGTGCAAAGCTGTATATCGGTCATGAGTCGGCCCATGTGGATGGTTGTGATGTGGTCGTGGTATCCACCGCCGTTTCTGCCGATAACCCGGAGATTCTGGCGGCACGAAGACTGCGTATTCCTATCGTGCCGCGTGCCGAGATGCTGGCCGAGCTGATGCGCTTTCGTTATGGCATCGCTGTCGCTGGTACTCATGGTAAGACGACGACTACTAGTTTGATTACCAGTTTGCTGGCTGAAGGCGGGCTGGATCCAACCTTCGTTATCGGTGGCAAATTAAACAGTGCCGGTACCAATGCACAGTTGGGTGCCAGTCATTATCTGGTGGCCGAGGCAGATGAAAGTGATGCCTCATTTCTCTATCTGCAACCGATGATGGCTGTGGTTACCAATATAGATGCCGATCATATGGCTACCTATCAGGGCGATTTTGCTCGCTTGCGCGAGACATTTATCGAGTTTCTCCATCATCTGCCTTTCTATGGCTTGGCGATTTTGTGTCTGGATGATCCTGTGGTAAGGGAAATTCTGCCGGAGATTGCGCGGCCAGTGCGTACCTATGGCTTGAGTCCGGAGGCAGATGTTTATGCTGTGGATATACGTCAGGATGGATTGCTCAATCACTTTCGCGTGATGAGTCGTCAGGGAGGTGCCGGTCTGGATGTAAGTCTGGCCTTGCCTGGTCGGCATAATGTCTTGAATGCACTGGCAGCGATAGCTGTGGCTTATGAGCTGGGTGTGAGCGATGAGGCCATCAGAAACGCCTTAGCTGTTTTTCAGGGGATAGGTCGCCGCTTTCAATTACATGGCGATATTCCCGTGGCTGATGGCATGGTGACTCTGGTGGATGATTATGGACACCATCCACGCGAAGTTGCCGCGACGCTCCAGGCGGCCAATGCCAGCTGGCCTGAGCGACGCCAGGTTGTGGTGTTTCAGCCACATCGTTACTCACGTACACGTGATCTTTTCGAGGACTTCACGCAAGTGTTGGCCGGCACAGATGTGTTACTGATGCTGGAGGTCTATCCCGCTGGAGAGAAGCCAATTCCAGGTGCGGATACACGCTCGCTTTGTCGTGCCATACGTGCCCGTGGTCTGGTGGATCCAATCTTTGTTGAACGGCCTGAGGATCTGTTTTCTGCCTTGCGCGGTGTATTGCGCGCAGGGGATGTGTTGTTGACACTTGGTGCTGGTGATATCGGTGCTGTGGCCAATTCATTGCCGCAGAAATTGCTGGAGGCAGCTACATGATGGCGGCTGACTACAGATATGAGTTGCAAGGTATTTTGCGTGAGCACGAGCCTATGTCACGCCATACTACCTGGCGTGTGGGCGGTCCGGCCGATCGTTATTACCAACCGGCAGATATTGCAGATCTGGCTGGGTTCGTTGCTGGCTTGCCGGCAGATGAGCCGGTGTTTTGGTTGGGGCTGGGGAGCAATCTGCTGGTGCGTGATGGTGGCCTACGCGGCACGGTGATCGCAACGGCCAATCTGCTTGATGGCATCGAACAAATTGATGCGCTGACGGTGCGCGTCGAGGCAGGTGTGCCTTGCGCCATTGTGGCACGTTTTTGTGCGCGGCTCGGGCTGGTAGGTGCTGAGTTTTTTGCCGGCATACCTGGCACCTTGGGTGGGGCATTGGCGATGAATGCAGGTGCTTTTGCTGGCGAGACCTGGTCTCTGGTGCAGCAGGTGGAAACTCTTGCTCGCAGTGGCCAGCTGCATGTGCGCACGCCAGCTGATTATCGAATTGCCTATCGTGAGGTGCATGGCCCAAGCGATGAGTGGTTTGTTGCCGCCAGTTTGCGTTTGCAGAAAGGTGATGCGGCTGCAGCTGGTGTGCGGATACGTGAGTTGCTTAGCAAACGCTCGGCCAGTCAGCCTACGAGTCAGGCAAATGCTGGTTCTGTCTTCCGTAATCCGCCTGGTGAGCATGCCGCCCGCCTGATCGAATCGTGTGGTCTGAAAGGGCACTGTATAGGTGCTGCCTGTGTATCGACAAAACACGCCAATTTTATTGTCAATACAGGCAAGGCTACTGCGGCAGATATTGAGACGCTGATTGAACATGTGGCAGCCACGGTAAAGCAACAATGCTCTGTTGAGTTGCAAGCGGAAGTACATATTGTCGGAGAGCGTGAGCATGGTTAAGGCGCACACGGCAAATGACTTCGGCAAGGTGGCTGTTTTGATGGGTGGCTGGTCGGCCGAGCGGGAGATTTCGTTGCGCAGTGGCGCTGCTGTATTAGCAGCGCTGCAGCGGTGCGGCATAGATGCGCATGGTATTGATGCCGACCATGACGTTTTGCAAAGACTGATTGGACAAGACTTTTCCCGCGTATTCATCGTTTGGCATGGCCGTGGCGGTGAAAGTGGTGAGTTGCAGGGCGCACTTGATTTGTTACAGCTGCCTTATACCGGAAGCGGCGTGCTTGCTTCGGCCCTGGGCATGGATAAGTGGCGCAGTAAATTGGTTTGGCAGGCAGCCGGTTTGCCTACACCAGAATTCAGCTTGCTTGATGGGCAAAGTGATTTTGCTGCGGTCGAGCAAAGACTTGGCTTGCCATTGTTTGTTAAGCCAGCCAATGAAGGTTCCAGTATCGGTATCAGCAAAGTGACTGTGGCAGGTGATACATCAAATGCATATGCCAAGGCAGCCAAGTACGACAGCCTGGTGTTGGCCGAGCAGTTTATCGGCGGTGGAGATTATACCGTGGCAATTCTGGGTACACGCGCCCTGCCTGTAGTACGCATCGTGCCAGCGACAGATTTTTATGATTATGAGGCCAAGTACAGTCGCGCGGACACGCGCTATTTGTGCCCATGTGGTTTGTCAGTTGAACAAGAGGAATCAATGCAGAAGGTGGCATTGCAGGCCTTTGCCTTGTTGGGATGCGATGGTTGGGGGCGTGTGGATTTTTTGCTCGATGAGCATGGTCGGCCATTTGTGCTTGAGGTCAATACCGTGCCTGGCATGACCGATCACAGTCTGGTGCCAATGGCAGCACGGGCGGCAGGTATCGGTTTCGATGAGCTGGTGTGGCAGATCCTGGCAGGGAGTCTGTGATGGCTAAAAAACGTCAGGCCAAACGTAAGCAAGACAAGCAGAAGTTCAGCTTGTGGTTGGGTTATCTGATGGGGGTGGCGGGTTTGGTTACCTTGCTTGGCCTGTTTGGCAGTGCTGCCTGGTGGCTGGCGCAACCTGAACATTTGCCTTTGCGTATTGTGCGCGTGCAGGGTGATCTGCAGCATGTTTCCGCAGAGGAAATTCGTGCTGCAGTCCTGCCTTATACAGATGCCGGCTTTTTATATGTAGATATCAATGCCGTGCGTAGCGCCCTGGAAGAGTTGCCCTGGGTATACGGTGTGCAGGTGCGTCGTACCTGGCCAGATGTATTGCACTTGCAGGTGCAGGAGCAGCAGGCTCTGGCCAGATGGGGTGATGGCGGGCTGGTAAACCAGGAAGGCAAGGTCTTTTATCCGGCAAATGTGAGTAGCGAATATTTGCCTGTTTTGCGTGGACCGCAAGGAACTTCGGTAATGGTGACTACACAGTTTATCGAGTTGCAGCATGCGTTGTGGGATTTGCAGATCAACATTGCCGAGGTGGTAATGGATGAAAGGCGCTCCTGGCGTTTGCGCCTGGATAATGGTCTGGAATTAATGCTTGGACGTAATGGACATCCAGCACGGATGGAGCGTTTCAGGAGAGCATGGCCGCATGTTTTGGCGCCACGTAGCGCCACAGTAGAGCGGGTTGATTTGCGTTAAGCCAATGGCTTTGCCGTGCAGTTCAGGCAGTCATAGGGAGCAGGAGTAAGCATGTCCAGAAAAGGTGAAAAAAATTTGATTGTCGCCCTTGATATTGGCACTTCCAAGGTGGTGGCGATCGTGGGCGAGATTACAGCGAATAATGAAATCGATATTGTCGGTATAGGCTCCAACCCATCGCGTGGCTTAAAAAAAGGCGTGGTGGTGAACATCGAGTCAACGGTGCAGTCCATTCAGCGTGCCATAGAGGAGGCCGAGCTGATGGCTGGCTGTCAGATCCATTCGGTCTATGCGGGTATAGCAGGGAGCCATATTCGTAGTTTGAATTCCAATGGTGTGGTGGCGATTCGCGACAAGGAAGTAACCCAGGGCGATATGGAGCGCGTCATTGATGCGGCGCGTGCGGTGGCCATCCCGGCCGATCAAAAAATACTTCATGTTTTAACGCAGGAATTTGTAGTCGATGCACAGGAAGGTATTCGTGAGCCGATAGGCATGTCCGGCGTGCGCCTGGAGACCAGGGCACATCTGGTGACAGGTGCCGTGAGCGCAGCACAAAACATTATCAAATGCGTACGTCGTTGTGGTCTTGAAGTTGACAACATCATCCTGGAGCAGCTGGCTTCCAGTTATGCCGTGTTGTCAGAGGACGAAAAAGAATTAGGCGTGTGCCTGGTTGATATAGGCAGCGGCACAACCGATATCGCCGTATTTACCGAAGGGGCAATTCGTCATACAGCGGTAATTCCAATTGCAGGCGACCAGGTTACCAATGATATTGCCGTGGCTCTGCGTACACCAACTCAACATGCCGAGGATATCAAGATCAAATACGGTTGTGCGCTGGCGCAGCTGACCAGCGCCGATGAGACCATTGAGGTGCCCAGTGTGGGCGATCGACCAGCGCGCCGTCTGGCACGCCAGACCCTGGCAGATGTTGTGGAACCACGTTATGAGGAGTTGTTCAGTCTGGTTGAGGCTGAGTTACGCCGTAGTGGGTTTGCTGATTTGTGTGCGGCAGGTGTGGTGCTGACTGGTGGCTCGGCCAAGATGGAAGGGGTGGTGGATTTGGCAGAAGAAATTTTTCATATGCCGGTAAGACTTGGTCTGCCGCAGGGCGTTTTTGGTCTGGTGGATGTGGTGCGTAACCCTATTTATTCAACGGGGGTTGGGTTGTTGTTGTTTGGCTTGCAGGGGCGTGGCAGTGGGATGACGGAGACATATGGTGGCAGCAGCATTGCCAGTGTATTCCAGCGGATGAAGAGCTGGTTCCAGGGAAGTTTTTAACTTTTTTGCCAATAGGCAAATTCAATACAGCCGAGGAGATAGATCATGTTCGAATTAATGGATACACAAACACAAAATGCGGTAAACAAGGTTATCGGCGTGGGTGGCGGTGGCGGTAATGCTGTCGACCATATGTTGCTCCAGGAGGTTGATGGCGTTGATTTTATCTGCGCCAATACTGATGCTCAGGTATTGAAAAAATCAAGCGCACGTACCGTGTTGCAACTTGGTGGCGCGGTAACCAAGGGCTTGGGAGCAGGCGCCAACCCTGAAGTGGGCCGTCAGGCGGCGCTTGAGGATCGTGAGCGCATTGTCGAGGTGTTGGAAGGCGCTGATATGGTCTTCATCACCGCGGGCATGGGCGGCGGTACCGGTACTGGTGCTGCACCCATCGTGGCACAGGTGGCCAAGGAGCTGGGCATACTTACAGTTGCGGTTGTCACCAAGCCTTTCCCTTTTGAAGGCAAGAAGCGCATGCAGGTGGCGGATGATGGTATTAATGAGCTGAAGCAATACGTGGACTCATTGATCACTATTCCGAACGAGAAATTGTTGTCCGTACTGGGCAAGCAGATTACCTTGCTCGATGCCTTCAAGGCGGCCAATGATGTATTGCTTGGTGCGGTGCAGGGAATTGCCGAGCTGATCACCCGTCCTGGATTGATGAATGTCGATTTTGCCGATGTGCGTACAGTGATGTCGGAAATGGGTATGGCGATGATGGGCAGTGGTATTGGTACTGGTGAAAACAGGGCCAAAGAGGCGGCACAGATGGCTATTGCCAGCCCGCTGCTGGAAGATGTTGATCTATCTGGTGCCCGCGGTATTCTAGTCAATGTGACCGCAGGCTTTGATTTGTCGATTGGTGAATTCGAGGAAGTGGGCAATACCATCAAGGCCTTTGCTTCAGAGCATGCTACTGTGGTGATTGGTACGGCCATCGAGCCAGAAATGTCGGGCGAGTTACGGGTAACTGTGGTTGCCACTGGCCTTGGTCAGGCTGAGGCAGTGCCAGCCGAACAGCCGGTACGTCTGGTAGTCAATCGTTCTGATGCAAGTAGTGAGGTTGACTATGGTGTGCTGGATCGTCCTACCGTGTTGCGTAATCAGCCGCCAAGCCAAGAACGTTTCAGTCGGGAAGGCGGTGGTGATCTTGATTATCTGGATATCCCGGCATTTTTGCGCCGCCAGGCTGATTGAGTGTCTTTGCCAGGGGATTTGCCGGATTGTGACGCTAGGCATGAACATGCCCCTGTGCTATAGTTTTGCGCGATTTGGTAGGTGTAACTACTTGTTGCCATAGGTAACTCTAATGGAACATAGAGCAAAATGATAAGGCAAAGAACTTTAAAAAATGTGATTCGCGCAACTGGTGTGGGTTTGCATACGGGTGAGAAAGTGTATCTCACCCTGCGGCCAGCGCCGGTTGACACCGGCATCATCTTTCGTCGCATCGATCTCAATCCACCTGTCGAGATTGAGGCCAAGGCCGAGAATGTTGGTGACACCACCATGTCCAGTACCTTGACGAAGGATAATGTGCGGATATCCACCGTCGAACATATGTTGTCTGCCCTGGCTGGTCTTGGTATTGATAATGCGTATATTGATGTGAGTGCCGCAGAAGTGCCAATCATGGATGGTAGCGCTGGTCCTTTTGTTTTTCTCATCCAGTCTGCCGGTATCGTCGAACAGTCTGCAGCCAAGCGTTTTATCCGCATCAAAAGCAAAATACGTATTGAAGATGGCGACCGTTGGGTGCAGTTTGAGCCATTTGATGGATTCAAGGTTGCCATGGAGATTGATTTTGAACATCCTGCCTTTCGTGGCCGCAGTCAACACGCCTGTATCGATTTCTCAACTACATCTTTCGTCAAGGAAGTAAGCCGTGCCCGCACCTTTGGCTTTATGAGCCAGTTAGAGATGTTGCGTAGCCGCAATCTGGCTTTGGGCGGCAGTCTGGATAATGCCATTGTGGTGGATGACTATCGCATCTTGAATGAAGATGGTTTGCGTTACGATGATGAATTTGTTAAGCACAAAGTTCTGGATGCAATTGGCGACCTGTATTTGCTTGGCTGTAGTCTGATAGGTGCTTTCAGTGGCTATAAGTCAGGCCATGAACTGAACAATAAATTATTGCGCAAGCTGCTGGCGGAAAAGGATGCCTGGGAAGAAGTTACTTTCGATGAACCACAACAAGTGCCTATCTCCTATATCCAGCCAGTTGCTGCTGTTTGAAAGTTTTTTATCGATCTTGCTTAGCTCTGCTGGCCAGCCGCTGCAAGGCATGACGTAGTGCTGGATGATCAATATTATCTGCCAGTGCGTCCAGGATGGCGGCATTTTCCATAGAAAGGGTCATAGGCCGAAGGATTGGTTTGTCAGGCTCGGCCCGTGGCGCTACATGTATCTTAAGTCGTTGCAGTTGCGAGATATGAGTGGTTTCATGTAGACATTGCAGTAGTTGTGGGGTGAGATAGCGGAAGCGAGTAGCCCAAATAGCAGAGTCGGTCTGGACTATCAGCGTTTTGTCAGTAAAAGCGGCAACCTGGATGTGCTTGGCAGCCTCGTTATCAAGACAGCGACGCAGCTGAGTTGTCAGAGACTGAAGCAGCCTCACCTGCTCTAGTAGCTGTGCAGTGTGACCGACACCCAATAATGACTGTACTGAACGTGGCATCCTCATAGGCCAAAGTATATACTGAAAATATACTCTTTATGGTTGCGTGGTTGGATATGAGTAGTTTAACTATTGGATAGGAAGCTAATGAGTATATTGTTTGTATCCAAGTGTTTTAGGCAATCTGGCTGTATATCTGCTGGTAGGCGCAGTCTGTTTGGAGCTGCATTCGTGGTCTTTTTCCTGTTTCCTGCCATGGCGCTTTATAGCGGCTATCGTATCGGTTACAAGGAAGCTGAAACATCGATGCTGGTGGGCGGCGCGTTGCAGAATGAGCTGGAAAAACAGCGGCTGGATATAGATGAGGCCAGACGCACGGCGGAAGATAATCTCAATGCGCTGGCCTTGCGTATGGGACAGATGCAGGCGCATGTGATGCGTCTGGATGCCTTGGGTCAGCGTCTGACCAATATGGCTGGACTGGATGATGGTGAGTTCAACTTCGAGGTTGCGCCGGCTCTGGGTGGCCCAGAAAATATTACTGCTCAACAATCTCTGCAAGTACCTGATTTCATTGCCTTGCTGGATAATCTGTCCGTACAGCTGGAGAATCGTGGTGATCAATTGAGCGTGCTGGAAAATATGCTGCTCAACCGTAATCTCCAGGCTGAGGTTTTACCGGCGGGAAGACCAGTGCAAAGTGGCTGGATTTCATCTTCGTTTGGTATTCGTACCGATCCCTTTACCGGTCGGCTTGCCCATCATAACGGCATAGACTTTGCTGGCAAGGAAGGTAATGAAGTGATTGCCGTGGCATCTGGAGTAGTCACCTGGGCAGGCTCACGTTTTGGCTATGGCAACCTGGTCGAGATCAATCATGGCAAGGGTTATGTCACTCGCTATGGCCATAATAAATCGGTTGAGGTCAAGGTCGGCGATACCGTAAAAAAAGGTCAGGCAGTAGCCATTATGGGCTCAACTGGCCGCTCCACTGGCCCGCATGTACATTTTGAAGTGTTGCGCAATGGCCGTGCTGTTGATCCGGCTCGTTATGTTTATGCTGTGCGTTAACGCATATCTTTACTTATTTTCCTCGCATGCTCGCCTGATCTAGAGTTGTGCCTGGATCCCCTGTCAGTTTTCATCATTGTATCGCAGGCGTGCCCTGCTACTGCTTATCCCTCTTGAACTGTCATAGTGAGTGCTTACTTACTGATTTATTGAGTAAGTAAGCGTTCTCTTTGTTTGAACTATGTTTTCATGAGAAATGCGCACTGACTTGCGGTATTATTTAGCGCATTTATTTCAGCAGATTTTTCTTATAGCAAAAGACAAGTGGTTTTTCATGGTCAGTAAAATTTTCAGCAAGGTTTTCGGCAGCCGCAATGAGCGGCAGATAAAGCGACTGCGCAAGGTGGTCGAACAAATCAATAGCCTGGAAACTGAATTCGAACAGCTATCTGATGAACAATTGCAAGCCAAGACCGCTGAGTTTCGCGATCGTCTGGTGCAGGGGGCAACTCTGGATGAGCTGCTGCCAGAGGCATTTGCCGTGGTGCGTGAGGCGGGTAAGCGCGTGTTGGGCATGCGTCATTATGATGTTCAGCTCATAGGTGCGATGGTGTTGCATCAAGGCAGGATTGCCGAGATGCGTACCGGCGAAGGTAAGACCTTGGTGGCAACACTTGCGGTATACCTCAATGCCCTCGTCGGCAAGGGTGTGCATGTCATTACGGTCAATGACTATCTGGCTGGTCGTGATGCTGAATGGATGGGCAAGCTGTACGGTTTTCTTGGTATGAGCACTGGCGTAATCGTCGGTAATATGCCGTATGAAGAAAAACGTGCGGCCTACGCCGCTGATATTACCTATGGCACCAACAACGAATTTGGTTTTGATTATCTGCGTGACAATATGGCCTTCAGCCTGGCTGAGAAGGTACAGCGCGAATTGAATTTTGCGGTGGTCGACGAGGTTGACTCGATCCTTATTGATGAGGCGCGTACGCCCTTGATTATCTCCGGGCCAACCGAGGATAGCTCAAGTCGCTACCAACAGATCAATGCGCTTATCCCGCAGCTCATGCGGCAACAGGAAGAAGGTGGCGAGGGTGATTATAGCGTTGATGAAAAGGGTCGACAGATACATCTGACGGAAGAAGGCCATCAGCATGTTGAAGACTTGATGTTGGCGAATAATTTATTGGCCGAAGGTGAAAGTCTGTACGATGCCGCCAATATTAGTCTTATGCATCACCTCAATGCCGCTTTGCGTGCCCACGCACTTTATCAGCGCGATGTGGATTACATCGTTAAGGATGGGCAGATTGTCATTGTTGATGAATTTACTGGCCGTACCATGCCAGGGCGCCGCTGGGGCGATGGCCTGCATCAGGCAGTGGAAGCTAAGGAAGGCGTGCGTATCCAAAGTGAAAATCAGACTCTGGCCTCAATTACCTTTCAAAACTATTTCCGCCTTTATGCCAAGCCCTCCGGCATGACCGGTACCGCCGATACCGAGGCCTATGAGTTCCAGCAAATTTATAATCTTGAGGTGGTGGTGGTTCCCACGCATAGACCGATGGTACGGCAGGATCATGGTGATTTGATCTTTCTGTCGGTCGAGGAAAAATTTGCTGCCATCATCAATGATATCCGTGAGCGTCATGCAGCAGGACAGCCTGTGTTGGTCGGTACAACTTCTATCGAAGCGTCAGAAATGCTTTCGCAGCAATTGCACAAGGAAGGTATCAGGCATGAGGTGTTGAATGCCAAGCAGCATGAGCGCGAGGCCGAGATCATCGTTCATGCTGGACGGCCAGGGGCAGTGACCATTGCCACCAACATGGCTGGCCGGGGTACCGATATCGTATTGGGTGGCAACCTGAAGAGTGAGCTTGCTGCCTTGCCGGAAGATGATGAAGTTGGCAGACAACAGCTACAGACAGCATGGCAGCAGCGACACGATACCGTGTTGGCGGCGGGTGGTCTGCATATTATCGGTACTGAACGACATGAATCCCGCCGCATCGACAATCAGCTGCGTGGTCGTGCTGGGCGTCAGGGTGATCCTGGTTCCAGTCGTTTTTATTTGTCCTTGCAGGATAACCTGATGCGAATTTTTGCCTCCGAGCGTGTAGGTGCCATGATGCAACGCCTTGGCATGAAGCCTGGCGAGGCGATTGAGCATCCATGGGTCAGTCGAGCAATAGAAAATGCCCAGCGCAAGGTAGAGGGACACAACTTCGATATCCGCAAACAATTGCTTGAATACGATGATGTGGCCAATGACCAGCGCCGTGTAATTTATGAACAGCGTAATGAGCTGATGGCTTCGGATGATATTTCCGCGACTCTCGATGTCATTCGCGAAGATGTCTTGAACGATATCATCAGTCAGTATATCCCCCCGCAGAGTGTGGATGAGATGTGGGATATTGCTGGTCTTGAGGTGGCGCTCGAGCGTGAACTTGGTCTGAATCTGGATATCTCTGGTTGGCTGGCGGTTGACGATAGTCTGCATGAAGAAACCTTGCGTGAGCGTATTGTCAATGAAACTGCCGCGCTCTATCAGGCCAAGGAAGAGCAGGCTGGCGCCAGTGTGCTGCGACATTTTGAAAAGGCCGTCATGCTGCAGACCCTCGATGGGCTGTGGAAGGAGCATCTGGCAGCAATGGATTATCTGCGCCAGGGTATACATTTGCGTGGCTATGCACAGAAAAACCCCAAGCAGGAATACAAGCGTGAGGCCTTTGAGTTATTCAACCAAATGTTGTCGCGTCTTAAACAGGAAGTGGTGACGATGCTATGCCGCGTGCAGGTGCGTGCCGAGGAGGATGTCGAGGCAATCGAGCAGCAACGCCGCGCCCAGGTGCCAATGGAATTCCAGCACGCCGAGACATCTGCGTTACAGGGAGAAGAGCGCGGCGGCGCTGAAGAAGATATCAAGCCTTTCGTGCGGGAAGGTCGCAAGGTAGGGCGTAATGAGCCTTGTCCTTGTGGCTCTGGCAGGAAGTATAAGCAGTGTTGTGGGCGCATGGAGTAAACACCATCATGGCGGTTGGCTTTACAGGTTTGGCTGAACTTTTTCCCATAGCTGGACTGCGTATCGGCGTTTGCTCGGCTGGTATCAAAAAGCTTGGCAGGCCTGATGTGGTAGTGATGGAGTTGGCCTGTGGCTCCAGTTGTGCTGCAGTGTTTACCCGCAATGCATTTTGTGCCGCGCCAGTGACAGTGGCCAAGCAGCATTTGCTTTCCGCCGCGCCGCGTTATTTACTGATCAATACAGGTAATGCCAATGCCGGGACTGGCAGGCAGGGATTGGCCGATGCAAGTTTAACCTGTCAGTCTCTGGCGCAGTTGGCTGGCTGTCAGAGTAATGAAGTATTGCCGTTTTCCACTGGTGTGATCGGTGAGCCTCTACCCGTTGATAAAATAATCTCGGTGTTACCGCAGGCGCTGGCTGGGTTGACTGAGGATAATTGGTCAGAGGCCGCGCACGGTATCATGACTACAGATACCGTGCCCAAAGGCTACTCACGTCGGCTGGCGCTGTCTGGCGGTGAAGTAACAATTACTGGCATCGCCAAGGGCTCGGGCATGATCCGGCCGGATATGGCAACCATGCTCGCCTATATTGCAACAGATGCCAGCATAGAGCAGACAGTATTACAGCAATTGTTGACTGCTGCCGTGGCGCGTTCATTCAACCGCATCACGGTTGATGGCGATACCTCAACCAATGACTCATGTCTGTTGATGGCGACGGGCCGTACCGCTGTTGTAGTCGCCGCAGAATCAGAGGATTTTGCCCTGTTCAGTGAGGCGCTAAACGAGGTCTGTGAGTTTCTTGCCCAGGCCATTGTGCGCGATGGCGAGGGGGCGACCAAGTTGATTACCATTGATGTGCTCAATGGTCGTGATGTGCAGGAGTGCGAGCAGGTGGGTTTTACCATCGCTCATTCTCCCCTGGTCAAGACTGCTTTCTTTGCCTCAGATCCTAACTGGGGGCGCATCCTGGCGGCAGTTGGCCGTGCCGGCATAGAAGATTTCGATCTGGATACCATCACCATCCATCTCGGTGAGGTGTGTATCGTGCGCGATGGTGGGCGGGCGGCTGATTATACGGAGCAGCTTGGAGTTGAGGTGATGGCTCAGGCGGAGATAACCATCCGCGTGGATCTTGCACGTGGCAGTGCGCATGCGCGGATCTGGACCTGTGACTTTTCTTATGATTATGTCCGCATCAACGCCGAATACCGATCCTGATTTTTGTTGTCACGTCGCTGTTGGTGCTGTTATTGATGCCGCTGGGCGGGTGCTTATTGCCCGTCGTCCACTAGACAAACACTTGGGTGGTTTGTGGGAATTACCTGGTGGCAAGATAAACTTGGGTGAGGATGTACTGTCGGCGCTCCGGCGTGAACTGGGTGAAGAGCTGGGTATTGCTGTGTTGCAGGCTCGGCCATTGATCCGGATTCCTTACCAATATCCCTCTCGTCAAGTCTTCCTGGATGTCTGGCGCGTGGATAAACATGCTGGCGAGGCATACGGACGGGAAGGGCAGGAAATACGCTGGGTGCATCTGTCTGAATTGTCCGGCTTCAGCTTCCCGCCATCAAACTCGCCCATCGTCACCGCGTTGCAATTGCCTGATCGTTATCTGATCACGCCGGAACCTGGCACCTCACAGAATTGGCCGGTTTTTTTGCAGCGCCTGGAACAGGCATTGCAGCGGGGTATCTCCCTTGTTCAGCTGCGTGCGAAGAGTCTTGTCGCAACAGAGTTGACGGAATTGACTATGCAGGTGATGCAACTATGTCAGCCTTATCGTGTCCGTGTTTTGCTGAACTCAGACATTGACTTGGCCTTGTCGCTGCCAGTGGATGGCGTGCATCTTGGCCAACAGCAGGCCAGCAGCCTGCAGCAACGACCATCTGTCAGTAAAGACAGGCTGTTGGCGATTTCCTGTCACAATGCCGAGGAGCTGGCGCAGGCCAATGCGCTAGGCGCGGATTTTGCTGTACTGTCACCTGTACAACCAACACAAAGTCATCCAGGGACGCCAGCTCTGGGCTGGACGAAATTTGGCGAGATTGTTGCAGTCAGCCAGATACCTGTTTATGCGTTAGGCGGTATGCAGTTGGGTGATATAGCCACGGCCTGGCAGTATGGCGCTCAGGGGATCGCCGCGATCCGTGGGCTGTGGTGAGAAAATTTTTCTCACGCCCTGATGAAATATATAAACTTAGCCCTTATCTCATGATGATTCTGTCTTGAGGTGAAGCATGGCTATTGTGGGTATTAGTGAGCCCTCACGCACTCCGCGTCGTTGGGCACCATTTGCGCTGGCGTTTCGCCCATTCTTTCTGCTTGGCGGTCTTGCTGCTGTCATCCTGATGTCCTATTGGGGGCATGTCTTTGTCAGAGGAGAGTCCGCGACAAATTATTATGGCTTCATTGGCTGGCATAGCCATGAAATGTTGTTTGCCTATGCAGGTGCTGTGATTGCAGGGTTTCTACTCACAGCGGCACGTAACTGGACGGGCGTGCAGACGGTGCGCGGCCTGGCACTGGCAGCACTGGCCTTATTGTGGCTATTGGCGCGCCTGTTGGCCTTCCTGCCTGTGCCACCATTGTTGTATGCCGCGGTGGATTTTTTGTTTTTACCTCTGGTGGCCTGGTCCTTGTGGCGGCCTTTGTGGCGAGTAAGACAATATAAGAACCTGGTGTTTGTCGGTATACTGCTTGGCATGGCGCTGGGCAATGGCCTGGTACATGCCGAGTTGCTTGGTTGGGCCACGACTACCGCCAGGGCAGGCACGTATCTGGCAGTCTGGATGATTTCTCTGATCCTGGTGATTATGGGTGGGCGGGTAATACCATTTTTTACCGAGAAAGGTGTGGCTGGCGGGTTCGTGCCCAAAGAATGGCGCTGGGTTGAGATATTCAGCCCATTGAGCGTGCTGGCCTTGGCGCTGGTAGATGCTTTCTGGCCACAGCCTATGGTGCTTGCCCTGAGCGCAGGGCTGGCAACGCTGGTCAATGGTATACGTTTGTTTGGTTGGTATACCCATGCCATCTGGCGCGTGCACCTGGTGTGGGTGTTGCAGTTGGGTTATGCCTGGCTGGTGTTGGGGATGGCGCTCAAAGCCGTGGCTTTAGCTGGTGGGTTAATGAGCATGCTGGCTTTGCATGCGCTGACCATAGGCGGCATAGGCGGCATTACCATAGGCATGATGGCGCGGGTCAGCCTGGGTCATACGGGGCGCAATCTGGTAGTCCCCAAGCTTATGCCATGGGCATTTGCCTTACTTTATCTTGCTGCCTTGCTGCGTGTTTTTCTGCCATTGTTGATATCGTCTTATCCGCTTAGCGTGCGCTTGTCCGCAGTATTTTGGGTGCTCGCCTTTGTGTTGTTTGTCTCTAGTTATGCCCTGATGTTGCTTAGACCCCGTATTGATGGCCAGCCTGGTTGATTTGGTGTTTTTGCCTGTACTGTTTCGGTTAAACTGCAACCATGTTCAGCCTATTGCAATGTGATGAAAATACCCGTCAGTGAACTGATCGTCCGCTACCTGGAAAGATTGGGCGTGCAGACGATCTTCGGTATACCCGGTGCGCATATCTTGCCGGTCTACGATAGTCTGTATGATTCGCCGATCCAGACCGTGTTGGCCAAGCATGAGCAGGGCGCAGCATTCATGGCTGGTGGCTATGCCCGTGCGTCTGGACGCATCGGCGCCTGCATTACTACAGCAGGGCCAGGCGCGACCAATCTGGTCACTGGCATTGCCAGTGCCTATGCCGATAAATTGCCGGTATTGGTGCTGACCGGAGAAACCTCAACACACATCTTTGGCAAGGGCGGTTTGCAGGAAAGCTCGGGCGAGGGCGGCAGTATTGATCAGGTCTCGTTATTTAAGGGAATTACCCGCTATAACAAGATCGTTGAACGCACTGATTATCTGGAGAATGTACTCAATCAGGCCGCAAAAATTTTACTCTCCGATCAATCTGGGCCAGTGCTGCTCAGTTTTCCCTACAACGTTCAGCAGGAACTGGTAGATGCAAGTCTGCTGGAACGTATACATAGTTGTCGCCATACCCGTTCACAAGGTGATTGCTCCCAGCCTGCCCAGCAGTTGGCCGAGATGCTGTTGGCAGCCGAACGTCCGGTGATTATTGCCGGTTATGGCTGCCTGCGTGCTGGCGCACAGGGGGAGTTGGCACAGCTTTCTGCCTTGCTCAATATTCCGGTAACAAGCAGCCTCAAGGCCAAGGGCGTGATCAGTGAGCAATCTCCCCTGGCGTTGGGTAGTTTAGGTGTGACATCCAGCGGACATGCCTATCGTTATCTGGTAGATCGAGCTGATGTAGTCGTCTTTTTGGGCGCCAGCTTCAACGAGCGCACCAGTTATCTTTGGGATGATGCGCTACTCAAGGACAAGAAGATAATCCAGGTTGATCTGGATCCGGCACAACTGGAAAAGGTATTTCCGGCAGAATTGGCCATTCATGGCGATATCAAGGTAGTGCTTGATGGTGTGCTGAATTATCTTGCTGGCCGTGAGATGGAGGCTACAGATTTTACGCTGTTATGCAGTGAAATAGAGCATTCCAAGGCAGCAGTGACCTCCGACTACGCGATCTTCCAATCAGGCTTTGCCCTGATCGAATATTTTTTCCAGGAGCTAGAGAGAAATTTCCCGCATGGTGTGCAAGTCTTTGATGACAATATTATCTTTGCACAAAATTTCTATAATGTTGCCAGCGCTAATCGCTACTACCCCAACTCTGGTATTTCTTCATTGGGTCACGCTATTCCCGCGGCAATAGGTGCATGTTTCATTGATCCCAAACCAGGTTTTGCGCTAATTGGCGATGGTGGTTTTCAGATGTGTGCCATGGAGTTGATGACGGCAGTGAATTATGGCATACCGCTCAATGTGGTGATGTTCAATAATGCATCTATGGGTTTGATACGTAAGAATCAATTTCAGCATTACCAGCGGCGTTATATTAGTTGTGATTTCATCAATCCTGATTTTTCGTTATTGGCCAAATCCTTCGGTATTCAGCATAAACTGGTGGCAAGCCTGGCCGATGTCGATGAGATTTTCCTGCAATGTGATCTGCATGAGGCAATTAATCTGATCGAGATAGTCATCGACAAGGATCTTTTTCCCAATTACTCCTCGCGGCGTTAGACCGCATAGTCGCCTGCGTCTGTTTATGTCTGTTCCTCACGATATCACTATTGTCATTCCGGTAGCTGATCGTCCTAAGCATCTGGCACATTGTCTGAACAGCCTACTGGAGCTGAAGCAGCGCTACCCATACGCAGGCAGGGTCTCGGCGCTGGTGGTTGAGGACAGCAAGCAGCCAGAGAATATCATCAGGCAGCAACAGCTGGTGGCAGGCATACAACAGCAAGGTTTACCGGCACATCATCTGTCATTTGCCGATCAGCAATCTGTGTTATCGATGTTGCCAGATTCATTATGTAAACAGCTGTCTGGAGTGTTTGGTGATGGGCAAAGCTTTGCCCACAAGGGCGCGTCAATCAGCCGCAATATTGCCTGTCTTTGGTTATCCCGTCAGATGAATGGCAAGTCAGCTCAGTTGATTTGGTTTGTCGATAGCGATCAGGTTTTTTGTGTCAACAAAATAAGTCAGCAAGGCGAGGTTGAGGAGCCACTGGATTACTTCAATGAGCTGGATCGTATTTTTACTTCATCATCTGTGCAGATGCTTACCGGTAAAGTGGTAGGCGATCCACCAGTATCGCCAGCAGTGATGGCAGGAAATTTCCTTGCTGATGTCATAGATTTTTTTATCGAGTTGCGTGCTTGTGAGCCAAGGCAGCAATGTATATTTCATGCCGCCAGGCGTCATGCAGATGATGCGGCCTACCATGATATGGCGGAGCTGTTTGGCTTTCATGAAAAACAGGGCTTTCGTTATCAGTGTACGCTATCAGGTGCACATGACCATGCCACTTGTCTTGCAGATTTTGCTGCTGGTTTGAACTATTTTTTTGATGGCGTACATCCTACAAGACGTAGCTTTTATCAGGCACTGCCGTTGGCTGACAGTTTGGTGGCAGCGCGCACGGTCTACACCGGTAATTATATTTTTACGCAGCAATGTCTGGCCTACTTCATCCCTTTCGCTGATTTGCGTCTGCGTATGGCAGGCCCCACCCTGGGGCGGATTATCAAGGCCGAACTAGGCGAGCAGTTCATTTCGGCCAACCTGCCGATGCTGCATGGTCGTATCGTCGATAGCCTGGGCCAGGCCGAGTTTCGTGCGGGTATAGAGCGCGGTGAATCAAGGATAGATTTGGCCGATGAATATACGCGGCAGTATTTTGGTGATGTCATGTTGTTCAGCATGGAAAAACTGACGGCAGAAAATTATTTGACTGCTTCAGTATCCGTTGCAGACATATCTGCTGTGGTGCATGAAGTCGAGGCGCAGTTGCATGCACGTTACAGTCTCAAGCATAAGCAGATAAACGATAAACTGGATCGATTGTCTGCTTTGTTCTGCCAGCCAGTTAACTGGTGGCAACAGGACGGGCAGCTGGCCACAGCGCGTCATCACTGCCTGCAGTTCATAGCCAATATGCAGCATAATTTCGGTGAGCATGCGCGTGGCTGGCGTCTCATCAATGATGAATCTCAACGTCAGTCGCGCAGACTGGCCATCGTCAATGCCCTGGTTGAATATCCTGCTCAGCGCTTGGCCTGGCAACAGGCCACGGAGATACTGCAGTCATGAATATCTTTGTCCTCAATAGCGGGCGCTGTGGTTCGCTAAGTTTTATCAAGGCATGCAGCCATATAACAAACTTCACTGCTGCGCACGAGTCGCGTGTGCAGCTTTTGGCTGATGCCAGATTGGCCTATCCAAAGCGGCATATCGAGGCTGATAACCGCCTTTCCTGGCTGCTCGGGAGGCTTGATGAATGTTATGGCGACACTGCCATGTACGTGCATTTACAGCGCGCGCCGGAGCAGGTGATAGCCAGTTTTGTCCGCCGTGTCGATTTTGGCATCATGCGTGCCTACCGTGAAGGGATTTTGCTGCATGGCGATGCGCAGTATTCAGTGCATGATCTGGCCACTGATTATCTTGCCACCGTACAGGGCAATATTCGCCATTTTCTCAAGGACAAATCATTGGTCATGAATTTCCAGCTGGAAAATGCACAGGATGATTTTCGTATGTTTTGGCAATGGATAGGGGCAGAAGGTGATCTGGACAGGGCATTGGCCGAGTGGGAGTTGCGACATAATGCATCCTGAACCTGTCGTGCCGGGTGGAGTTCATTAAGTACAATTTATGTGTAGCGCGGTGGAACCTGGTCACCGTGAATACATCTATGTGGCCGACGACAGGACTTCAAGGATTTACACTGCACCCCTGCTTATCGGGGAAATATGCGGATTAGTGAGTGGCTCAGCTTGTAAATTGCAGGATAGAGCAGCCGCGCTCACAGGCCAGATAGCGATGCTTGAGCGCGGTATATTCTGCTTGCCACATGGCCACCAGTTCTTTTTCATCATTACGGGCGGCATCGTCCAAAAATAGCACGCTGCCTGAATGTAGGCGTGAATACAGCAATGGCAGGGCCGGGTAGCGAGAATGTCGTTGCAAAAATCCTGGCGGGCCATCGATAACCAGCATGTCTATCTTGTCGGGCACTAAGGCTGTGGTGTTATACCATTGAAAATCCTTGCCCTGTAATTGATAGGCGCGCAGTGGTGCATGCAGGATGTTTGAATAGGCCTGCAATTCGTGGCTCTGGATAAAACCCTGGGTATGGCGGGCATAGTCTGCGCCATTTTCCAGTGAATAAATCTTGCCTGCTGCATTCAACGCACAACAGCGGGCGAGCATCACAGTCGTCAGACCACAGCCGCACTCAACAATGGTTTGTGGTTTGTTGCACAGGGCATGTTCAACGATCAGCTCAAGGAAATCTGCCGCTGCCGACCATTGTGGAGTGTAGGGAATGTCTTTGGTCAAGCCCAGGCGATCACGCAATAATTGGTAGCTGGCAAGATTCACTACAGGCCCATCTGTCTCATCAAACGGTAATGTTTCAGAGCGCACAGACAGTCAGACGAAATTCAACGTCTTCGCCAACCTGTTGTGGTCTGGCTTTTGCCATGGGCTGCATGAAGCGCACTGTAAAGCGATGTTTGCCACCGCTGATTTCGGCGTAGCAGGGTAGTTCCATGGCAATGCCGATACGTATCAGCTGGTAGGGGATTGCCGAATCCAGTGTGTGTTGGTAAGCGCCTGCTGTGGCGGTAAGTGTTACTGGTTCCGCGCTATTGCGGATGAGTTTCAGAATTAACTCGACGGCCTGGCGAACGATATCAATGCTGGCCTGCCAACGCTCCAGATCGGCATGGCGCTGTTCCTGCGGTAGATGCAGCCATTGATGATAAAGGGGGAGATCAAAATCACAGGTGCCGCCAGGGATGCTGCTACGTTGGCTGATGGCCGCCAGGAATTCATCATCACGCAGGGCCTGAGCAAGTTGACCATCCATGTTGTGCAGCGTCTTGCGTAGTTTATCGAGCCAGTGCAGAATATTTTTCAGCTGGGTGTGATCGACACCACTTTTTTCTGTCAGTCGAGCAAGGTTGGCGGCATGGCGCTCCAGTTCCTTGATAAGCTCGGTCTTCAGATCATTGCGGCTGAATAGCGTGAGGATATCCATCAGCGCGCTAAGCACAGCACGCGAATCCCAAACAGTCTTGCCAGCCATGAAGTGTTTTATCTGCCGGAAAAGAAACTCCATACGCAGTATGGTACGCACGCGCTCATTGAGTGGATGTTCATATGTGAGATATTTCTGCACGGTTGACTGTCAGCTTGTGGTTGGATCAGGTAATTGTGCCATGCTGGCAAGCTGCAGGTACTTTTGATGCAGTACATCAGCTTGAGGGGCAAGTTCAGCCAGGCCAGCTTCATTGTTGATCACATCATCAGCCATGGCGAGCCGTTGTTGGCGAGTGATCTGCGCATCTAGTATAGCGCGTATTTCCGACTCGGATCGATGGTCGCGGGCAATAGCCCTACTCAACTGTAGCTCAGGTGAAGTATCTACCACCAGGATACGATCAACCAATGACTGCCAGCCTTTTTCCAATAGCAAGGGCACAACCAGGATGCAATATGGATCATTTATCTGCTGCATTAGTTTTACTGCCCTATCCTGAATGAGCGGGTGGAGTAATTGTTCCAGCTGCTCACGTTTTTGGCTGTCGCTAAAGATGATTTCACGCAGGAGCTGTCGCTTGAGAGAGCCATCGCTGTGCAGTACCTCATTACCAAACAGTTTGGCAATAGCTGTTACGGCAGGCTCCCCTGTTGCCGTCAGCTCGTGGGCAATTTGATCTGTATCGATGACCGTAATACCGAGGCCGGTGAACAGATTACTGACCGCAGTCTTGCCACTGCCGATACCACCAGTTAGGCCTATACGTAGCATTTCAGTTAGGCAGGCTTGTTTGTAGATACCAGGCAGTGATCTGCTCACCCCAGAGCAGGGCGATCCAGCCAGCTATGGCCAGGTAAGGGCCAAAGGGAATTGGGATGTTGCGATCACGGCCGCGCAGCAGGATCAGACCCACACCGATCACTGCACCTACGGCAGAAGACAGCAGGATGATCAAAGGCAGACTCTGCCAGCCCAGCCAGGCACCAAGCATGGCAAAAAGTTTGAAATCGCCATAACCCATGCCTTCCTTGCCGGTAAGCAGGCGGAACAAGTGATAAATAGACCAAAGTGAAAGATAGCCGACTGCCGCGCCGATGATGCTGGACTTACTGTCGGTGAAAATACCAAACAAACTAAGCAACAAGCCCAGCCATAGCATCGGCAGGGTAATGCTGTCGGGCAGTAATTGAGTATCGAAATCTATGCAGCTGAGCGCGATCAGCGACCAGGTGAGCAAGACTGCCAGAGCACCTTGCCAGCCAGGGCCAAAGTGCAGTAGCGCGACTACCGTCAATAGCGCGGTCAAAATTTCCACTAAAGGGTAGCGTAGTGAAATAGCTGTCTGACAATTACGGCAACGTCCACGCAACAATAGATAGCTGAGCACAGGAATATTGTCGCGTACGCTGATGGCATGCCCACAGTGTGGGCAGCGTGAGTTTGGTACGGCCAGGTTGAAGGTTGCTGCTGGAGCGATAACTGCATCGTCCATCGCTGCACATTCACGCCGCCAGCCTTGTTCCATGATTATGGGCAAGCGGTGAATTACCACATTAAGGAAGCTGCCGACAATCAGGCCAAGCAAGGCGGCTACAAAAGCTAAAATTACTGCATCCATAAGCATTGATTAATTATGCCGCTTAAACAACCTGCCCCATCTTGAAGATAGGCAGATACATGGCAATGACCAGACCACCGATCACTACACCGAGAAAGGCCATGATTAATGGTTCCATCAAACTGCTCATTGCATCGACGGCATTATCGACCTCTTCTTCATAGAAATCGGCTACTTTGGAGAGCATGGTATCAATAGAACCTGCCTCCTCACCGATAGCTACCATCTGACAGACCATATTGGGAAAGACCCCGACCTCGGTCATCGCCAGGTTCAAAGACTGGCCGGTGGAGACATCGTCGCGAATCTTCCGCACGGCATTACCGTATATGACATTGCCGACCGCACCGGCTACCGAGTCCATGGCCTCGACCAGTGGCACACCGGCAGCGAACATGGTGGACAGGGTACGGGCATAGCGGGCAACGGCCGCTTTGTGCAGGATTACGCCAATAACAGGCATCTTGAGTGACATGCGCTGCAAGGCTTCATCAAAGGCCCTGGAGCGTCTCTTGGCCTGGATTAGAGCATAGACAAGCAGACCGATACCGCCAAATATTGCCCACCACCATTTAATAAAAATATCTGAAAGATCGACCACCAAAATGGTCAAGGCCGGTAAGTCTGCCCCAAAACCCTTGAACATTTCGCTGAACTGCGGGATAACAAAAATCAACAGAATAGCGGTGATGATGAATGCCACAATGATGACCGCCGTAGGGTAGAACATAGCCTTTTTGATCTTGCCCTTAATCGCCTCGGTCTTTTCTTTGTAGTTGGCGATCTTGCCGAGCAGGGATTCGAGGATACCTGCCTGTTCACCGGCATGTACCAGGTTGCATGTCAGGGCATCGAAATATCTTGGATGTTTACGTAAGGCCTCAGCTAGAGCGATACCGCCTTCGATGTCGTTTTTTACTGCCAGCACCAGGTCACGCATGGTCTGTTTTTCGTGACCTCGACCGATGATTTCAAAGGCCTGTACCAGCGGCACGCCAGCGGACATCATGGTGGCCAATTGACGGCTGAAGATGGCGATGTCCTTTGGGGTGATGGGCTTGCCACGTCCACCAAATAAAGGTTTTGGTTTGGCCTTTACCTTGAGGGGATTGGTGCCTAATTGCCTTAGTCTGGCCTTGGCATGCTCCATGCTGACAGCCTGGATTTCGCCTTTGGCACGATTACCACGCTTATCCAGTCCTTCCCATAGAAATATTGCCTGTGTTTGCGCTTTCTCAGCCATAATCAATCCTTGGTTACCCGATTCATTTCTTCCAGCCCTATGAGGCCATCGCGCAATTTCTTGATGGCCGACTCGCGCAGGTCAGGAATACCTTCACGCATAGCCTGATCAGCCAGATCCATGGCTGTTCCGTTTTTCATGATGATGCGACCCATTTCCTCTGAAATGGGCATGACCTGATAAATACCCACCCGTCCCTTGTAGCCATCATTACATTGATCGCAGCCCACTGGCTTGTGGATGGTCAGTCCGCTTATCTGCTTTTCGGTAAAGCCTTCGGCAAGCAAAGCTTCCTTCGGGATTTCTTCAGGCTGTTTGCAATTATTACACAAGCGTCGTGCAAGTCGCTGGGCAATGATGAGGTTGACGGCAGCGGCGATATCGTAGGGAGCTACGCCTATATTCATCAGACGCGACAAGGTCTGTGGTGCATCATTGGTATGCAGGGTGGAAAGTACCAGATGGCCTGTTTGCGCGGCCTTGATAGCAATCTCCGCTGTTTCCAGATCACGGATCTCACCGACCATAATGACATCTGGATCCTGGCGCAAAAAAGCCTTCAGCGCGGCGGCAAAGGTAAGTCCGACTCTGGGGTTGACGTTGACCTGATTGACGCCAGGCAGATTGATTTCCGCCGGGTCTTCGGCAGTGGATATATTGCGGTCGTCCGTATTGTGGATGTTGAGGCCGGTATAGAGAGAAACTGTTTTACCGGAACCGGTTGGGCCGGTCACCAGGATCATACCGTATGGGTTGGCCAGGGCGTTCAGATAAAGCTCTTTTTGCTCAGGCTCATAGCCGAGCGCATCAATGCCCAGCTTGGCGCTGGATGGGTCGAGTATACGCAAGACAATTTTTTCACCCCACAGGGTTGGGCAGGTGCTTACACGAAAATCTATCGCCCGATTTTTCGAAATTGTCAGCTTGATGCGGCCATCCTGCGGCACGCGTCGCTCGGAAATATCCAGGCGCGACATGACTTTGAGGCGGGCAGCGAATTTGCCACTTAAGGCTGTGGGCGGGCTGGCTACTTCACGCAGGATACCGTCCTGGCGAAAGCGTACCCGGTACATTTTTTCATATGGTTCGAAGTGAATATCAGATGCGCCTTTATTGACTGCATCAAGCAATACCTTGTTGACAAAACGCACTACCGGCGTGTCATCAACCTCTGCAGAGCCAGCTTCGGCACTATCATCATCATCACCAGCCCTGATATCAAGTTCTGCCAGGTCAGCATCGTCCATGTCGGATAAAGCACCATCCGCACCCTCCAGGATTTTTTCAATCAGTTTGCTGAGTTTGTCTTCTTCAACCAGGATGACCTCGGTGTTGGCACCGGCATGGAACTTGAATTCATCCAGTGCTGCGATATTGGCGGGATCAGACAGGGCGATGTAGAGACGACTGCCACGCTTGAACAGTGGCAAGGCATGGTGTTTTTCGATCAGCTTGCTGTCGATCTGCTTGATGAGCTCTGTGTCCAGCTCAAAGGCATTGATGTCCAGCAGCGGGACGCCAAACTCATGCGCTGTCGCAATAGCAATATCACGGGCAGCGAGTATTTTTTTGGAGACCAGGTGGTTGATCAGGGATATCTTGTTTTTATTGGCTTGTTCAGTGGCATTGGTTGCATCGGCTTCATTTATCAGCCCACTGTCGATCAGACGTCGAGCCAGTCCACTCAGTTGCACGCGCAGTCCTGATGTCGCCATAAATATTTATCCCTGTAACCTTGAGTAAATACATGCAGAATTTTGGCCAGGGCGGGTGCTGAAGGAAACCATAAGTAGCTCTTTGCCACGCTCCATCGTCATGCTCGTCCATAGTTTATCTTTATGCATCAGTGGTTTGTGTCCTGATAGCTATCGAATCACCCTGCACCAGGCAGGAGGTTTGACTTAATCTGCTTCCCGCCCCGGAGCAATTAATTTGACCCCGATTATTCACTAGTCACCCGCAGGATGCCAGCGCTTCCTTGCAGCTTACTGTGTTATCAGGGTGAGCGTATGTTTACCACAATTGACACCAGGACTGTGTGATTATGCGCCCACTCTGATTATGGCATATGCAGATATAGTGGCTTCTGTTGTTGGGGTTTCTCCACACTTTCTATAGATGAGGTATTTGCCCATATCTTGTCGAGCAAGCATTGTATCTTTCAATAATGAGTATTGGAATTTTAATCAGTCAGGTACAATGGCGCCCATTTTAACTGAACACAATGTTTTATGTTTTTGTAACTTATTGAGAGATGTAGAAAAACCTATGAATCTTAAGGATATGACTTTACGCCCTGACCTGGGCATGGTTGGCATGGGCACCGGGGCCACCCGCACCCGGCGCCCGGTTTATATGGACTTTTTGCCCCCATGTAACCACGCCTGCCCGGCAGGCGAGGATATTCAGGGCTGGCTGGCGCTGGCGCAGGAGGGCAAGTACGAGGCTGCCTGGCAGTTACTGGTTGAAAACAATCCATTTCCGGCCATTCATGGACGGGTCTGTTATCACCCCTGTGAGACGGCCTGTAATCGTGCCTATACCGATCAAGAAGTCAGTGTTCATGCGGTGGAGCGTTTTCTCGGTGATCTGGCGATGGAAAAAGGCTGGACACCCAGATATACACCGCGACCAGGTGGTAAGCGGGTTCTGGTGATAGGTGGCGGGCCTAGTGGTTTGTCGGCGGCCTATCATCTGACCCGTCTAGGTCACACGGTCGAGATCTACGAAGCAGGTCCGGTGGCCGGTGGCATGATCCACTTTGGTATCCCGGCCTATCGCATGCCGCGCAAGGAGCTGGCGCAGGAGATCCGGCGCGTCGAGGAGATGGGGGTGAAGATACGTTTGAATCATCGTGTCGATGATGTCGAAGGCGAGAAGATGGCCGGTAATTTTGATGCGGTATTTGTTGCTGTTGGCGCTCATCTGTCCAAGAAGATAGATATTCCCGCCCGTGATGCACGCGGCATGCTGGATGCAGTGTCATTCTTGCGCAGTGTCGAGCAAGGCGAAAAGGTGCAGCTTGGCCGACGGGTAGCTATATACGGTGGCGGTAATACCGCAATGGATGCGGCACGCGTGGCCAAACGTATGGGCGTAGATGAGGCCATGATCATCTATCGTCGGGATCGGGACAATATGGCGGCACATGAGTTCGAGGCTGCTGAGGCAATGGAAGAGGGTGTTAAGTTTAATTGGTTACGCTCCATTAAGGAGATCGACGGCTCGACTATAAATGTAGAAATAATGGAGCTGGATGATAAAGGTCTGCCGCGCCCAACAGGTCGCTTTGAAAAGCTGGAGGCCGATTCACTGATCCTCGCTGTGGGGCAGGAGACTGATACCGGCTTTCTTGGCCGCGTGCCAGGCATAGAGTTCAGGGCCGATGGCACGGTTATCGTCAATGAACAGATGATGACTGGCGCCGATGGGATTTTTGCAGGTGGGGACATGGTGCCCTCGGAGCGGTCGGTAACGATCGCCACCGGTCACGGCAAGAAGGCGGCAAGACATATCGATGCCTGGCTGCGAGGTGAGACTTATCGCCCACATCCCAAGCGCCCCATTGTCACCCATGACCAACTGCACTTGTGGTATCGCACTGATGCACCACAAGTGGAGCAGACGCAGTTGCCGTTGGCGCAGCGCCTTGGTGGCTTCGAGGAAATATTACAAGGTATCAGTGAATATGATGCGGTGTATGAAGCCAAGCGCTGCCTATCTTGTGGTAATTGTTTTGAGTGTGATGGTTGTTATGGGGCCTGCCCGGAAGATGCCATCATCAAGCTGGGGCCAGGCAAACGCTACCGCTACGATTATGACCTTTGTACTGGCTGTGCCATTTGTGCTGAGCAGTGCCCATGTCATGCCATCGAGATGGTGCCTGAGACGCAACCGCGCTAAATTTTGCAGGATTGAAATTAAATGAGTGAAAAAAAACCAGTCAGTCAGGCGATAGTTGACGGTGGTCATGCCGTTGCCCACGTTGCCTACCGCGTGAGCGAGATTTGTTCGATCTACCCGATTACACCTTCTTCAGACATGGCCGAGCTGTCCGATCTGTGGGCCACGCAAGGCCGAAATAATATTTGGGGCCAGGTGCCGCAGGTCATAGAGATGCAAAGTGAGGGCGGTGCGGCCGGTACAGCGCATGGAGCGTTACAGACAGGTGCATTGACGACAACTTTCACTGCCTCGCAGGGCTTGCTGTTGATGTTGCCCAATATGTTCAAGATTGCCGGTGAGTTGACTTCAACGGTATTTCATGTGGCGGCACGCTCAATTGCTGCACAGGCATTATCCATATTTGGCGATCATCAGGATGTGATGGCGGCGCGCATGACTGGCTGGGCGATATTATCATCCTGCTCGGTGCAGGAAGCACACGATGCCGCGCTGATTGCTCATGCGGCAACACTCAAGGCTCGGGTGCCTTTTATTAATTTTTTCGATGGGTTTCGTACCTCGCATGAGATCAACAAGATAAATTTGATCGCGGACGAGGATATCAAGACCATGATCGATGATGAGCTGGTTTGGCAACATCGTCGTCGTGCCTTGAATCCAGATAATCCATTTATTCGTGGCACGGCACAAAATCCTGATGTCTATTTTCAGGGCCGCGAAAGCGTCAACCTATATTACGCTGCCGTGCCGCAGATCATGCAGGAGAGCATGGATGAGCTTGCCAGGTTGACTGGTCGCCAATATCGATTGTTTGATTATTTTGGTGCCGAGGATGCCACTGATGTGATCATCATGATGGGCTCAGGTGTGCATACAGTGGAAGAGACCATCAAGCATCTCAATGCCGAGGGACGCAAGCTTGGTGTGATTGCTGTACGCCTGTTTCGTCCATTCAGCAACGAGCATCTAATAGCTGCCTTGCCCAAGACATGTCAGCGTATTGCAGTATTGGATCGTACCAAGGAACCGGGCAGCGCCGGTGAGCCCTTGTATCAGGACGTGGTTACGGTACTGGCCGAGGCCTATGCCAACGAGCAGCTGGCCGTGTTGCCAAAAATTATCGCCGGCCGTTATGGCTTGTCATCCAAGGAATTCACTCCGGCAATGGTCAAGGGTGTATTCGATAACCTGGCTGCCAAACCAGCAAAAAATCATTTTACTGTCGGCATTATTGATGATGTCAGCCACACCTCGATTGAATTTGATGATGCATTTGATATCGAGCCGGCAACTTTTACCCGCGCCATGTTTTATGGCCTGGGTTCGGATGGTACGGTGTCGGCCAATAAAAACTCGATCAAGATTATTGGTGAGAGCACTGATCTGTATTGTCAGGGTTATTTTGTCTACGACTCGAAGAAGGCTGGTTCACAGACGACATCTCATTTGCGTTTTGGGCCTGAGCCGATACGCGCGCCTTATCTTATTAGCTCGGCCAACTTTATCGCCTGTCATAAGACCAATTTCATCAACCAGGTGGAGATGCTGCATAACGCCGCCAAGGGAGCTGTTTTTCTGCTCAACAGCACAGCTACTGCAGACAAGGTATGGGATACGCTGCCACAGCCTGTGCAGCAGACTATCATCGATAAACAGATCAAGCTCTATGTCATCGATGCTAGTGCCGTTGCCCGCGATGCGGGTATGGGCAGACGTATTAACACCATCATGCAGACTTGTTTTTTTGCCCTCTCTGGTGTGTTGCCGCGTGATGAGGCCATTGCCAGGATCAAACAGTCGATCGAAAAGACTTATGCACGCAAGGGTGCTGAGGTGGTACAGCTGAACTTCAAGGCAGTAGATGCCGCTCTGGATCACCTGTATGAGGTCACAGTGCCAAAACAGGTCAGCTCGGTGATGGCAATGAAGCCTGTTGTCTCACTCAAGGCACCGCGGTTTGTACAGGAAGTGACGGCGCCGATGTTGGCTGGTCGTGGCGATGCCCTGCCGGTTTCCATGATCCCGGTGGACGGCACTTACCCAAGCGGCACCGCCCGTTGGGAAAAACGTAATATTGCCGACTTCGTGCCCAAGTGGGAGCCTGGTTTCTGTATTCAATGTGGTAACTGCTCGTTTGTCTGCCCACATAGCGTCATCCGCGCCCGTTTTTATCATGAGAATACGCTCAAGCAGGCGCCAGCAAGCTTTGAGTCGGTGCCGGTTACGGCGCGTGGTTTTCCCGAGGCGCGCTATACCTTGCAGATCTATCTGGAGGACTGCACTGGTTGTGGCCTGTGTGTCGAAGCATGCCCTGCCTATGATCCGGCGGATTCAGCACGCAAGGCTATCAATATGACGACAAAGGCTCCATTACTGGAGGATGGCCGCCGCAACGTGGAGTTCTTCGATACGATCCCTGTAAATCGGCGTTCGACAGTCAATTTTTCATCAGTGCGTGGCGTACAGTTTCTGGAGCCTTTGTTTGAGTTCTCTGGTGCCTGTGCAGGTTGTGGCGAGACACCTTATGTGCGCCTGTTAACGCAATTATTTGGCCCACGCCTGCTGGTAGCAAATGCTACGGGTTGCTCTTCTATTTACGGCGGTAATTTGCCGGCCACGCCCTGGTCGGTAAATAAGGATGGCCGCGGCCCAGCCTGGTCCAATTCGCTGTTTGAAGACAATGCCGAGTTTGGTCTGGGCATGCGCGTTGCTGCCGATCAGCATACCGCCCTGGCCAAGAATTTATTGCTGCAAATGAGCGATTGCTTCGAGCAGGAATTTATCGATGCCCTGCTCGATACGAACCATGAGATCGGCAATCAATTGCGTCGTCAGCGTGAGCGGGTACAGGAATTGAAGCGACGTTTGCAAGAGATGGACGACCCGCGCGCCAAGTCCTTATTGACTGTGGCCGACCACTTGGTGCGTCGCTCAGTCTGGCTGGTTGGCGGCGATGGCTGGGCCTATGATATAGGCTCGTCTGGCCTCGACCATGCGTTGGCTTCTGGACGTAATATCAATGTATTGGTGCTGGATACCGAGGTCTATTCAAACACCGGTGGACAGGCCTCCAAATCCACCCCAATTGCAGCAACGGCAAAGTTTGCCGCTGCGGGCAAGGCTGTGCCGAAAAAGGATTTGGCCTTGCAGGCTATTTCATACGGCAATGTCTATGTTGCGCGGGTAGCCTTTGGTGCCAATCCACAGCAGACTTTGCAGGCCATGCGAGAGGCGGAGGCCTATCCAGGGCCATCATTGATCCTTGCCTACAGTCCATGCATTGCCCACGGGATTGATATGCGTGATGGTCTGTCGCAACAGGTGAAGGCGGTGGAATCAGGTTATTGGCCCTTGACCCGCTATAATCCATTGTTGCGTGCAGCAGGCAGACGGCCGTTCATTTTGGACTCAACACGGCCAACAATAAAACTGGAGGAATTTGCTTACAATGAGCAGCGCTACAAGATGTTGCGCGAGAGCAATCCAGAGGAAGCAACGCGGTTGATGAAACTCGCTCAGGAGTCATTGAATCTGCGTTGGCAGACCTATGAGCATATGGCCAATCAGGATCCGTCCGAGTTTCAGCCGGTCAGCTAGTCTGCAGTCCGGTAAGGTGCTTGCCCAACATTTGAGGATCTGCGACGTGAATAATCCTGATCTGCATGATGTATGCAATATAGTACTGCCCTTGGCAAGAGAGGAATTACTCTCGTGCTTTGAGCATGTGGCCACTTCATTCAAGGCCGATGGCAGTATCGTGACCGAGGCCGATATCGCCTGTCAGCAGGTGGTGATGACAGCCCTGGCTCTACGCTGGCCGCAGATCCCATTGCTGGGGGAGGAGATGACACTTGCTGAACAACAGCAGGTTCTGTCATCTGCAGAGAGTGGCTTGTGGTGTCTGGATCCGCTTGATGGCACCAGTAATTTTGCTGCTGGCATACCTGGCTTTGCCTTGTCGCTGGCCTATCTTCGTGATGGGCAGGTGCAGTTCGGTCTGGTTTATGATCCTGTACGTGATGAATGTTTTAGTGCCATACGTGGCCAGGGTGCCTGGCTCAATGGACGGCCCTTGCAGTCCAGACCCACAGGCATGACGGTGGGCAGCTGCATTGCTATGGTGGACTTCAAACGTCTGCCGCCAAAATTGGCCTGTCGGCTGGCAGCAGAGCCGCCATTTGCCTCACAGCGCAACTATGGTGCAGCCGCATTGGAATGGTGTTATCTGGCAGCAGGGCGTGGCCACCTTTATCTGCATGGCAGGCAGCATCTATGGGATTATGCCGCCGGTCATCTTGTGCTTAGCGAGGCTGGTGGGCGTGCAGAAACCTTGCAAGGTGAAGCGGCATTCCATCCTGTGTTACCACCACGCGCCGTAGTTGCCACACTGGATCCTGCCCTATTCAAGCCTTGGCGCGACTGTCTGGATTACACTTGAATTACTGTCATCCAGAGTAGTGTGAGCTGGGTTTTTTCCCAGCCTCAAGGTAGACTGCAGCACTCCAATCAGACGCAAAGTTTATTCGCAAATCCTTGCGCAAGTATTTTCTCTTCTCGGACACGGCCATGCAGGAATGGGTTATTTACGCCAAATTTTTTGCCAGTTTATTGGCCATCGTCAATCCGATTGGTGCCACTCCGGTATTCATTGGTTTGACCGAGGGTATGTCGGCCTATCGTCGACGTAATACGGCATTGATGGCGGCCACCTCGGTGGGCGTGGTGTTACTCCTGGCGCTGTTTGTTGGTGAGTCTATTCTGAATTTTTTTGGCATTACCATCGCCTCGTTTCGTGTTGGTGGCGGCATCTTGATTCTGCTCATCGCCATTTCGATGATGCATGCAAAGATAAGTCCAGCCCAACAGACGGAGGAGGAGGCGCAGGATGCTGCTGACAAGGAATCGGTGGCGGTAGTGCCTTTGGCCATTCCATTGATGGCAGGCCCTGGTGCGATCAGTACCACCATCGTCTACACCGCGCGTTCGCCAGACATCATGCACCACCTCGTGTTGGCACTCGAAATTATATTGGTGGCCTGCCTGATCTGGCTGGTACTGCGCCTGGCGCCTTTGTTGGCACGAAGGTTAGGGCGTATTGGCATTAATGTATTGACGCGGATCATGGGGCTGATCCTGGCAGCGATCGCCGTGGAATTCATGGCCAGTGGACTGCGTCAGTTGTTGCCTGGTCTGGCCTGATGCACTGGTTTTGCCGCTTTTATTTCTTTGGTCTGTTGTTGCTGGCGCTCAGCCTGTTTGTATCGCTGAATAAACCACCAGGCCCCACTCTTCCTGTGCCACTTGCCATGCAGGTGTTGAAGATGACATCAGTGGTAGATGTAGAACAAATATTTAATCAACATGACTACAACTGGCCACCACATGTGCAACTACCAAAAATTGAGCTGGAACAATTACCCAATGATCTACCACGGCTGTCGGTGGCAGAGAGAAAAAGTCTGTTTTTTCGTATCTTGTTGCCCTTGGTTGAGGCGGAAAATGAGCTCATTCGTACGCAGCGCAGATGGTTGGAAGAACGCTTTCAACATGACTTTATGCGTTACGACGCGGCAGATTGGCAAATAGCCAATGAATTGGCCGAGCAATATCGTGTCGAGGGTAATCTCAATGACCCTGTAGTACGGAAAAAGCTACTGCGGCGCATCGATGAAGTACCGGCAGCTCTGGTGTTGGCGCAAGCCGCTAATGAAAGCGCCTGGGGGACTTCGCGCTTTGCCCGGGAAGCCAATAATCTATTTGGTCTTTGGACCTATCGTGAAGAACTGGGCATGGTGCCTGCCGAGCGTGCAGCTGGTGCCAGACATTTTGTACGTGCCTTTCCCGATCTGCGTAGCTCAGTACGTATCTATCTGCATAATCTCAACATTGGTCATGCCTATAAAGATTTGCGTCATGTGCGCGCCGCCTTTCGCCAGGCAGACATAGCCTTGTCTACTCACTCGCTGATCAATGGCCTGGTACGTTATTCGGAACGAGGTGAGGAATATATCGACGAGCTAAGGCGCATCATAAACCAAAATAATTTAGCCCAGCTGGATACGATGTCCTTAAGCCTGGCGGAGTAAATCAGGCAAGCAATCGTGCTGGGGCGCCGCGTGTATTTAGCGGGTTTCTGCTTCTCTGATCAGCCACGGATGGCTATACCAATACCAATTACCATGCCCTGTAGCTGCAGTACAGTTGTAGCGACTGCGGCCTGGCGGCAAGATATTTTTTGCCTGGATTATTACATTGGTATGGTCGAGCCAGTTGAGCGTTAGTGGTTCGCCGTGTGCGTTATAGCAGGCTAGATCGGGTAGGTGTTTTTGTAGCTGTAGGCTTAATGTGGGTGGGTTGTTGCTGCTTACCACAGGCTCCCAGGGCGATGCTTGAAGCACTGGTAGTGGCTGACTGTTCGCCTTTTGGACAAAACCATCCAGCTCTGCATAGGCTTCTGCCATTGGGTAGCGCGGCAGGGCGCGTAGGTCGGAAAGTGGGCCGATGGCACCTGAATGCTGACCAAAGGCGATGTAACCCATGACGCTTAGCAGATCGGCCGTAGCGGTGTCGTATTCGCCGTAGGGATAGGCAAACAGTTGTGGTTCTGCATTGACTGTTGTGCCCAGTTCTTCAGCCAAGCGCCGCTGCGCCTTGTTAATGTTTAATCGTATGCGTTGCTCCCAGCTTGCCTTATCTTCGGCGCGGCTACGTACCAGCGATGTACGACTGGCGGCATGATTGGCAAAGTGCACGCCTGTTTTTTGCATCTCGCGCATTTGTGCCCAGGTCATTAGGTCTGCCTGTCCGCTATCAACCGGATCGGTATTGACGAAGACTGTAAAAGGCCAGCCATATTTTTGCAGGCGTGGCCAGGCGTGCTCATATACCGAGCAGTAGGCATCATCGATGGTGATGGCCAGCGTGCGCTCTGGTAGCGGTTTGTTCTGCTGGATATGCTGGATAATGCGTGGCAGCGGCCAGATCTGAGCGTTGTGCTGCGCAAGGTATTCCAATTGAGCATCGAATTGCTCCAGGTGAATATTGGTCGAGGGATATTGATCTTCACCGAAGCGGTGATACATGAATACCACGGCATGAGATGCTGCCATTACCTGACTGGCAGTCAGTAGCAGTAAGCCAAACAATGACAGACGAAGATTTGACATAGTCAGGGAAGTCGATGGTTGGTTAAATGTGCAGACTAGCAGATATATCACTGCCGTATGCTGTGTGCTGGGTGATTCGATATCTGTTATCTGACATCGATGCTATGTGAGTATGTGCCCAACCTGGGTATGTGTATATTTACGCCTCATCACAGCGGCTTCCTTTGCTACAATGTCGCACTCTGTTCTACAGAATTCCAGCCCGCGTATTTCATCAGGGCGTGAAAAAGCCATGCTTTTGTTGAGGACATAATGATTCATTCCTGTTTGCATGAAAGCCAAAACGGCTGCTTGCTTCCTTTCACTAGCACGGCGCTGGTTTGGCCTCTGAGCCGAGTGTTTTGTTGTTCGATGTCGCAAGGGAATGATTATTCCGCTATCTCGCATCTTATCCCTGGCACGCATTCAAAGCGCAATTCCGCGTGCTTGGTGATGAAACATATGAGTTGTCTATGATGATTGCCCAGATTATTGCTACAGAACTTTCGGTCAGGCTGGCCCAGGTGGAGGCAGCCATTGCCTTGTTGGATGAAGGCGCGACGGTGCCTTTTATTGCCCGCTGCCGCAAGGAGGCCACTGGTGGGTTGGATGACAGCCAGTTGCGCACACTGGATGAGCGCCTGGTTTATTTGCGTGAGCTGGCAGAGCGGCGCGAGACAGTGCTGAAAAGCATTGAAGAACAAGGCAAGCTGACACCTGAATTGCAAGCATTGATCATGGCGGCAGATACCAAGACCAGGCTAGAGGATCTGTATCGTCCATATATGAAAAAACGCCGCACCAAGGCGCAGATTGCGCGGGAGGCGGGACTGGAGCCATTGGCCAAGGCATTGCTCGCCGATCCAGGCATGTCACCAGAACAAGAGGCTGCTGCCCATATCAATACTGAGCATGGCATTGCCGATGCCGCAGCTGCATTGGATGGCGCACGACAGATCCTGATGGAAGATTTTGCCGAGGATGCCGAGCTGGTGGGTCGTTTGCGTGAATATCTCTGGCAAGATGGATACATGGTCTCCAAGGTCGTTGAGGGCAAGGAAGAAGAAGGCGCAAAGTTCAGCGATTATTTTTCTTACCGCGAGCCACTTAAGACAGTTCCCTCACATCGTGCTTTAGCCTTGTTTCGTGGACGCAAGGAAGGTGTGCTCAATCTTTCTTTGGTGTTACCTGTAGATGAGGATTTGCCCGCCAGTACGCTGGGCAGTGCCGAGCGGATAATCGCTGCCCATGTGGGGGTGGCAGAACAGGGCAGGGCGGCCGATGCCTGGCTCAAGGAAACTGTGCGCTGGGCCTGGCGGGTGAAGATTTTCACTCATCTGGATACGGATCTGAAAACACGTTTACGTGAGTTGGCCTTCGATGCGGCCATCAAGGTCTTTGCACAAAACCTGCACGATCTATTGCTGGCTGCACCGGCTGGCCCACGCGTGACCATGGGGCTTGATCCTGGTCTGCGTACCGGCGTTAAGGTGGCCGTGGTGGATGCTACCGGCAAGCTGGTGGATACGGCGACTATCTATCCGCATGCACCGAAGCGACAATGGGAACAAGCCATTGCTGTACTCGCAGCCCTGGCCGGCAAGCATCGCGTGGAGTTGCTAAGCATAGGTAACGGTACTGCCTCGCGTGATACGGATCGACTCGTTGCCGAGCTTATCCAGCATCATCCTGAGCTCAAGCTTGCCAAAATAGTGGTGAGTGAGGCTGGAGCCTCGGTGTACTCTGCCTCGGAATATGCGGCCAAAGAATTCCCTGATGTAGATGTTTCCTTGCGCGGCGCGGTGTCCATTGCCCGTCGTTTGCAAGACCCACTTGCCGAGCTGGTGAAGATTGAGCCAAAGGCCATTGGTGTTGGCCAGTATCAACATGATGTGTCGCAAACACAACTGGCGCGTATGCTCGATGCAGTGGTGGAAGATTGCGTAAATGCCGTGGGTGTTGATGTGAACACTGCTTCCAGTGCGCTGTTGACGCGGGTGGCTGGCTTGAATACCACACTGGCAGATAATCTGGTGGCCTATCGTGATGAACACGGTGCCTTTGTTAATCGCAAGGAACTGCTCAAAGTGCCGCGTCTGGGTGAGAAAACCTTTGAGCAGTGCGCTGGCTTTTTACGCGTGATGCAGGGCGATAATCCGCTGGATGCCTCGGCGGTACATCCAGAGGCCTACCCATTGGTGCAGAAAATCCTGGCCAGGCTAGACAAGCCTATTACAGAGGTGGTTGGCAATACTGGTTTGCTTGGGCAGCTTGCGGCTAATGAATTTGTCGATGAACGTTTTGGTGCGCCGACAGTGCTGGATATCCTCAAGGAACTGGAAAAGCCAGGCCGTGACCCGCGTCCCGAGTTCAAGACGGCAAGTTTCCGTGAGGGTGTGGAGAGCATGCAGGATTTACAAACAGGCATGATCCTGGAAGGCGTGGTGACCAATGTCACCAACTTCGGTGCCTTTGTCGATGTAGGCGTGCATCAGGATGGTCTGGTGCATATTTCTGCTTTGGCCGACAAATTTGTCAAGGATCCACGCGAAGTAGTTAAGGCTGGGGATGTGGTCAAGGTCAAGGTATTGGAGGTCGATGTGAAACGCCGCCGTATCGCCTTGAGCATGCGCACAAGCGATGATGCACGTGATCATGTTGCCGCCAACAAGCCCGGACAACAGGCAGCCAAGAGCAGCAAGGCTCGTCGGGAGCCAACCCCGACAGGAAAAGCAAATACCGCCATGGCAGAGGCGTTTGCTCAGCTGAAACACTAAAACAGGTAAATATCATGAGCAAAACAATAGAGCCGGATGGAATGTCCTTGCTGAAACTGGCAGAGTTTTTTGATGCTGAGCAGCGGCCGGATGATTGCCTGATGTTCGATGAACTTGATGGCTTTCTTACCGCCCTGGCGTGCACGCCCGAGAGCAGACATGCCGAGCAATGGCTGGATGAGATATGGGGCGAGGAGGGCGCTGGATTTGCCGATGATGCAGAAGAGCAGGAGATCATAGGTTTGATATTTGCCTGGTTGAACATGATTAAAGACAGGTTGTTTCATGAGAGTGAGTTTGAGCCTTTGTGGCATATCGAAATAGATGACAATGACAATGAAACTATCGAGCCGGATGGCTGGTGTCGTGGTTTCATGCTGGCGGTTGATCTGCACTTCGATTATTGGGAGCAGTTTTTTAACAGGGAAGAAGATATCCCGTTGCTTTTCCCGATTACGTTTTTTGCCATGCGGGATATGCCAGGTAGCGAGCCGGACCCCATGATCGCCGAGATAGAGGGCAACCAGCAGATTATAGATGACTTCATCAAGATCATCCCGCAGGTTGTGCAGGGATTTTATGAGTTGATTGAGCAAGATGGGCGTGAGCTGCATTGAGATGGGTAAGACTAGTCGATCAGTTTATATAGTTAGGGAGAAGAACCACGATTGATACACCTCGTTCCTCTGCATATCTTATGCTTGCTTTGGCCTGATTGTGATTTTTCGTCAAAAATTTGACATGTGACTGCCTGCCATTTATCTTGCTGAAATAAAATGTTCTGCTGTTTTGAATAGCTGAGGGAGGGGGGATTGATGTCTGGTGAGGTCGTATGGCTGCATGAGCCAGAGCAGAAGCGCCGTGAGAAGTTGCGTCTTTTGCTGGAGTTTCTCGGCATTGGGCCTGTGGTGGAAATAGCGGATGAACCATGGCAAGAGTCCCAGCCTGTCAAGGTGCGCGTGGTGTTGCTGGCGCATGCCCCACAAATAAAACGGCAGATAGAAGACCTGCGTGCATGGTCGCCTGCAGTACCTATTTTATTGATAGCGCCACCTGGTGAAATAGCAGACCAGGTTCAGGGCGTGATCAATTTCCCCCTCAATCATGAATCATTAATTGGTGAGTTGTACCGTGCCGACGCATGGCGGCGGGCAGCACTAAGCGGTGCTCCATTGCGTGAACCAGGCCTGGCGCGCGCATTGGTTGGTGTCAGTCCTGCCATTCAGCAGGTGCGCCGCCTGATCGAGCAAGTGTCAGAGACAGATGCCAATGTGCTGATACTCGGCGAGTCAGGTACCGGCAAGGAAGTAGTGGCGCGCAGCCTGCATCGTCTGTCATTGCGACATGAGCGAGCTTTTGTGCCGGTGAATTGTGGTGCCATTCCTGGTGATTTGCTGGAAAGTGAGTTGTTTGGCCATGAAAAAGGCGCGTTCACAGGTGCCATTAATACACGGCAGGGGCGTTTTGAATTGGCCGAAGGCGGCACCTTGTTCCTCGATGAGATAGGTGATATGCCGCTGCCCATGCAGGTAAAGCTGCTGCGTGTCATTCAGGAGCGCACCTTCGAGCGGGTTGGCAGTAATCGCAGTATTACCGCTGATGTGCGCTTGGTCGCTGCTACCCATCGTGACCTGGACAGTAATATCCAGGATGGCAGGTTTCGTGAGGACTTATATTATCGCCTCAATGTGTTTCCCATTGAGTTGCCGTCATTGCGTGAGCGGGCAGATGATGTGCCTCTATTGATCCATGAATTCATCCAGCGGATGGAGAAAATGGGGCGCGGCACCGTTCGTCTGACACCAGGGGCGGTTGGATCCTTGAGTGCCTACCCATGGCCTGGCAATGTGCGTGAGTTGGCTAATTTGATGGAACGGTTGGCGATCATGTTTCCCAAGGGACTGGTGGATGTGCGCGATCTGCCATCCAAATTTCAGATGGAAGGTGTGCAAGCTATTGAAGTGGATTTCCCAGAGCCTTTGGCAACCAATTCACTTGCATCGCCTGTGACAACAACGCCAGCGGTATGTCTGCCAGCCAATGGCATCGATCTCAAGGAATATCTCGCCGAGCTGGAATTGGATTTCATCAAACAGGCACTGGATATGACCGATGGCGTCGTCGCCAGAGCCGCCGAGCAGTTGGGTATGCGCCGTACTACACTGGTCGAGAAGATGAAAAAATACGATCTGCAGCGATAGCTGTTAACCAGCATATTTCATCAGAGTGTGAGAAAAGCTCTGGCTGCCGATAATAAGCAATTACAGTCGTGCAATCAGATCAGCAAACCCTGCCTGGCAAAGATATGCAGCAAGCGTTCAGTGTTGTGGCGAACGGTGCCAAGTTGTTTTTTCTGATCTGTTTTCTGCTTCCCTTCATTAAGCAAAACCTCCTTGTTCGCGACAGCCGCCATCATCTCGTTCGTCAGCTCATCAATGTTGCGCGAGCCATCCAGCAGGCGCGCCAGATGAGCGGCGAAGGCATCGAGTTGTACGGTTGTATGACGCACGGTGGCCAGGTGGCCAAGATTCATTTTTGCTTGAGCCAGTGCCAGCCTGTGCAGCCGTGGATATTCATGCACACTTTTTGCGAACTGCTGCGATTGTGGGCTGATGCGAATGGCTTGATGGGCATAAAGACTGAATAGTTCGCCAAACAGATGCTCTATTTGGCTGGCGTATTGACGACCGCCCTGGCTGTTGACCAGTTGTGTTGCGGCATCGCTCAGTTCAGCAAATGAAATGGTGTCCGGATGTCTTGTGTTGAGATGTAGCAGTGCGGCCTTGGTCAGTGGGTGACTGACATCAAAGTCATTACCATCGGCCGAGGTAAATTTTTGTTCGCGCGGGCGGGACAGATCTAATTTCTTCGGCGGCATGAGCTGTGCATTGAAGGCAAAGGATTCAAATTGTTCCAATACCAGCTCACGCTTGACGTTCAGTTCTTGTCGACAGAGTAGTGAGCGGCGAAAGTTGCGGTTGCGCACAAAATCCATGTATTGCTCAAGCTCGATGAAATCTTCAATCGCATCCAGCGTAGTATCGGCCGCCTCGCTGATAGTGGAGGGGAAAGCGGTGCCGAGTTCGACATCACATAGATATTGCAGGCCGTGCCTATTCGCATCATCAGCGAACTGGCTGAAAAGAAATGCTTGGTTAATCTCTTCCATGTACTCATGGTAAAGATAGCTTGGATGAACCTTGCGTACAGAGCTTATTTCATTGCGCAGATATTTTACGCTCAGCGCATCCAGGCCGTGAGTAGATTTTTCCATCAGGTCGAATAACTCATAGGCCTTGGCAAGTTTTTCACGTGGCGTGCTGGCGTTGCGCGCATGATATAGCAGCATGTCACGCAAGATACCGCGCATGCGCCAGCCGGGCAGGGTGTTGTAGCTGATGTAGGCGATGCCATACTCGGTCAGCAGTTGTTGGCTTAGGGCAAGGATATGTTCACGCACGACTTCTGGTACCCAGGAATACACGCCGTGTACAATGATGTAATCAAACTTTCCCAGTCCGGTATCCAGCTCCATGATATCGCCCTGCCGCACTTCGATATTGCCAAGGCCGAGCTGCTTGATGAGTTGTTGTGCGCTGGCGACCTGGGCGGCAGAAAGCTCGATGCCAAGTATTTGTGCATCGGGCAGATAGTGCGCGATAGGGATGATATTTCCGCCGGTGGCACAGCCCAGCTCCAGGATACGTGCGTTTGCAGGCAGTGTAGTCGCAAGGCCAAATAGACGGCCAAGCACGCAAAGATGATCGGGATGAGTTTCGGCAAATGGTGTGCTGTCGTAGGGAATATCGTCGTAGCTATCGGATTTCATGATGTTGTACTCTTATTTATTTTCGCCCTTGGACACACGACGCAATACCCAATCCAGACCTGAGGTTGGTAGTAGGCGTTTGAGTGCGCCAAATAGCCAGGTCGGTACGGTGACATAATAACGCGCCTTGGGGCGAGATGATTCCAGGGCATGGATAACTTTTTCCAGCACAGCCTCGGGCGGGAGGGTAAACGGCGCGGCAGGACCGACCTTGCGCAAGCGATTTTCCATGCGCCGGTAGGTGGCATGAAAAAAGCTTTGTTCGGCATTGATATTTTGCTGATATTTTTGCATGGCATTGGCACGAAAACGACTGCTGATCGGCCCTGGCTCAATCAGGCTGAGATGAATGCCGCTACCGTGCAATTCCAGTCGCAAGGTGTCGGCCAGACCTTCCAGAGCAAACTTGCTGGCGTTGTAGGCCCCACGAAATGGTAGCGTTACCAGACCCAGCACCGAACTGTTGTGAATGATGCGCCCATGACCTTGCTGGCGCATGAGCTTGACGGCAAGACAGGTCAGTTCATGCGTGCCAAACAGATTGGTTTCAAACTGTTCACGCAGCACCGCACGGCTCAGGTCTTCCACCGCGCCTGGTTGACCGTAAGCACCGTTATTAAACAAGGCATCGAGGCGACCATTGTTGCGTTGCAAAATCTCCTGCATAGCCGTGTGGATGGACGCCGAATCAGCCAGATCAAGATGTATTGATTCCAGTCCATCTGCCTGCAATCTTGCTACATCTTCAGCTTGCCGTGCAGTAGCAAAGACTCGCCAGCCACGTTGTTTGAGACCGTGTGCAACGCAAAGACCGATGCCGCTGGAACAGCCAGTAATGAGGATGCTGCGTGCTTTAGCTTGTTGTGCGGACATGGGTTTATAAGTTTGTAGTTAAAGCGGAACTTCGCTTTGAGGTTGTCGTAAAAGATGATGCTCAACTTGTGTCGTCAAACAAGATTCAGTGCAAGCAAATATGCTGCACGGTGCACAGCGTATATTTTTTGCTGGCTTGCCGCACCTGCTAGTTTGTGACATTCACTCTGGCCGCGTTTGTAACATTTTTTCAGTGAGGCTGACCTTGTGTCTGGACAGCGGGGCTTTGGTTCTGCTTCCTACCGTGTCAGATTTTATTTGCTGGTCAATTTGAACACGCCATCCCAAGTGTCGCTTGGTGGATATTGGCGCAAGTCATCTATGCGTTGACGGTAGATTTTATACAATTGGCTGGTTGGTGTTTCCTCGGTCAGTTTGGCAAGTAAGGATAGTGCTTGTTGCCATTGTTGCTGGCGATAGAGCTGGATAAATTCATTCCATTGCGTCAGTTCAAGGCGTAACTCTGGAGTGGCCTGTTCCATCAGGGCAAGTGGTTCGTAAACTGTTATAGGTGCGGTTTTGCCCTTGACGCGCACCCGATCTATTTCCCTTAGCAGAAACTCATCTTTTAACTGGGCGCGGGTGGCCTCACCAATAAGAATATTCACGCCATACTGTTTGGTGGCACTTTCCAGTCTTGCAGCAAGATTGACTGCATCGCCCATTACGGTATAAGACTGGCGCACTGGCGAGCCCATATCGCCTACAGTCATCAGTCCTGTGTTGATACCCATGCCTATTGCCAGTTCTGGCCAGCCCTTGGCTTTTAAGCTTCGATTCAATTCCGGCATGTACGTCTGCATGGCCAACGCAGCAGACACAGCCAGCTCGGCGTGTTTCGGGTTGGCTACTGGCGCACCCCAAAAAGCCATGATGGCATCGCCTATATATTTATCCAGTGTGCCATGCTGTGCGCGTATTATTTCTGTCATCGCTGCTAGATAATCATTAATTAAGCTGGCCAATTGCTCAGGCGGAATATTTTCTGAAATAGTAGTAAAACCACGTACATCAGAAAAAAATACCGTTAGTTCCGCCTTGCGTCCGGCCATATTGTAGTTTTCCGGATCCTTGCTCATTTGCCTGACCAATTCTGGCGGCACATATTGGCCAAACAAGTTGGTCAGTTGGCGTTTGGTTTTTGCCTCAAAGAAATAGCCCCAAGTTATGTTAAGCATATAGAGCAGACCCATCAGCATCAGGCTGTTGGCGACCGGCATGACCAGATCTTGTAATTGCCAGAAGGTGAAATTGATAGACAATAAAACAAGCAGAAGTAAAAAAAACATTAAACCAGCCATGAATGCTGGTAGCCGTGGCATGATGAAAATCATCATCAAGCCAGCCAGCAACATAATCAGCAGATCAACGGCAAGGGCATATTCAGGCTTGTGCTTGAGTGCACCATCCAATATACCCGCGATCAAGTTGGCATGAACCTCTACGCCAGGAAATACTGCACCAACAGGCGTGGCTTGCAAATCCACCAGGCCAGGTGCTGAGGTGCCAACCAGCACGATACGATTTGCCAATGCATTGGAAGGCAGACGGCCATGCAGAAGATCGCTCGCGGAGATGTAAGGAAAACTGCCCTGCTTTCCACGATAGGGCACAAGTGCGGCTACATTTTCGTCCACCGCCAGGCGCAGATCCTGCTCATCTGTCGGCAAACTCAGCCATTCCAGGCCGGCATAATCATCGCCACCATCGGTGAAGCCAGGAAAAATCGGTGGGTAATCAAATAGTGTACGCACCGTCGCCAGCGCCAGAGCTTCGTAATACTCCCCTTGGTATTCGGCCAACAGCGGTACGCGACGGAAGATGCCATCAAAATCTACCAGTGGGTTTAAATAGCCAGCTGCCATGCTCGCAGCCTGCAGCTCAGGCAGATTGCCGCCATAGCTGTGCCAGGCAGTAGTTGCCACTTGCCGCTGACCAAAGCTGCCTGCTGGCAGTACGGCTTCGGGCAAGGCTCCACTGGATTGGTCGCTGTGAGCAAAATAGTAGCCAAGGACAACCGGGCGTTCTTTTATCGCCTCAACAAAACGGCCATCGTAATCAAGCTCAGGCCGGATATTGGCTAAGGCTTGCCGGAATTCCTGATTGTTACGTAGCTCATTCTCGGCCAGTTTTGACAGGGTATCTATACCTGAACTTCGATCCGTCTCAGCAAACACCACGTCAAAGGCCAGCACACGTATATTTTGTTGCTCAAATAAAATATCTACTAACTTTGCCAGACGATTTCTTGGCCAGGGCCAGCGGCCTTCTTCGGCCAGAGATTTTTCGTCTATATCAACGATGACAATGCGTTCATCCAGCCCGCCTGGCATGGTTAGGCGCAAGCGGGCATCGTAGAAGATTGCATCAAGCCGACTGAGCAGATCGATACGGATATACTGCGCAGAATGCGCCAGTAACACGCCAAGCAGAGCCAAGCCCAGCATAGTGCGCACTATTTGATGACGCCCAGGCATGGTGAATCAACCCCAACCTAATAGCATTCGAAGGTGGCACCGTAGTAGTGCTGCGTATTTTCTATGAGTATGCAAGTCACACCTGCTTGCAAGGCATTCGTGCCAGTGACAAAACGGTTCCAGGTAAAGTCAGTTCCATGGTTAAAAAAACCAGCTTCCATCCTTTGACATGCATGCAGTCCTTGTTGACCTTCGCAACGGCAAGGATTAGACGGGTGAAGTTAGAATTCTGACCCACTTAATCAAGTGGTTGAGCGAAGCGGAGATAGCCTCAGAGGTTTCTCCAAGGCCATCTAGAGCATGCCGATATCCTATGTTGCATTATTCATCAAGATCCGTCGAGCCTATGAAATTCGTAGATTCCAAAAGCCAGACGGTCTTGATGATCGATCTCAAGCTCGCCTACAAGAGGTTGCCACACTTAAGGCCCAGTAGGCCCATAAGGATCTTGATAGTAAGGATCATCATAAGGTATATCGATGTCTGGTGGCGGCGGCGGCGGCGGCGGCGGTGGCGGTGGCGGTGGCGGTGGCGGTGGCGGTGGGAGAATTTCAATGCCGTAGGCGGCACCGAAGTAATGCTGTGTATTTTCTGTGAATGTGTATGTCACACCTGCACGCGAGGCATCCGTGCCAGCGACAAAACCGTCATAGGCAAAGGCAGTCCCATTACCTGAGAAATTAGCTCCATTACCAGTCGAGCCATATCCTGAATATTCATGTGGTGAGCCATCAATCGAAATATTCAGGTCAATATTTGTCGAGCTGATTGTGCCGCCGATAAAGCCAACATCCAGCGTTCCACTTTCCAGTGTTGCTGTATTTCCATTTTGGTCTCTGGGTGTGGTGACACTGACCAGATTGTAGCTGGTATTGACATTACCCAGGGCCATCAGCTCAGCCGAGCTGGTCGGATTGCCGATGATGTAGTAAAGGTTAGACGATGGCTCAGCATTTATTTCAACATCAGCTAAATCACCAGAAGCTGTCCGGGTTTCACTGCTGGAGAAGTCCGCTGCAGCCGTTTCATCAATAGCTGGCGGAGGCAGCTGTGGTCGTGTTTCAGTGCGCTGCGGTAGCTGTCCCAGCCTGATTTCGGCTGTCTCGCCGCTGGCCACCAGCAGGCTGCCACGTTCGTTGCTGACTTCGATTAATCCCTCGCCGGTATGCACCAGCAGGTTCTCACGGGCATTGTCCAATTGTGCGGTGTACTCAGTGCCACGTATACCGATGGTTGCCACCACCGCGTCGACTTTATGGTTCTTGCGATTCTGTTTGCCGATGACACCGGTAATGATGCGCATGCCACCTTGCAGCAGGCTGAAATTGCCCTTTTCATTGCCGTCTACCTTGCCCTCGTAATGATAATCATCGACTCTGAAACTGGTGTTGGGTTGGAGCGAGACCAGTGCGCCATCGGTGAATTTGAGCTGGGCAAGTGAGGATGCGCCAGTGATTACAGTGTCACCCGCTGCGATACTTGCGCCTTTGCTCAGCGTGCGTGTATCACCCTGGCTATTGCTGGCGTTCACCTCGCCTTTAGCAAAATGTACGATGCCAGCACCCCAACTAAGCCCGCTGAAGATCAGGCTGAAAAAGAAAAACAGTGCTCGGTATGAAAATGCTTGAATGTGCATGCTTTGTTCCTCAGAAATCACGCCGCAGAGCGAGGCTGGCCATCGTCCGCTTGTATTCATTTAGCTCGATATTGGAGCTATTTTTTGTATGACTGATACGCGGCGTTAATGACCATTGCTTGGCCAGGCTGTAGGTGGCACCGAGATTAATATTGAGTTGGGTGTCATCACGCACCTTCAGGAAGGCTGGTTCCTCACCGCCGTAATCGCGCTGCTCAAGTGAAATGTTGCCAAAAATAACCAGTTGCTGACTGGATTTCGTTTGCGCACCTACGCGTATGCCATAGCCATCGTGTCCCATCTGCGGCTGTTGCTTAGCCTTTTCTTTTTCCGCTATGCCATAAATGCTGGCAAAAATAATTTCTCCAGTGCGTAAGGCATGTGCGTAGGCCGCGCCATATACCCAGCGATCGGCATCGCGGATGTGTTGTTTGTCATAGTCCAGATCGGAGTATTGGACAAAGGTGCTGAATTGATTGCGTGCGTTGAGATTGTGTTGCCACTGCGCGGTAAGACCAGCTGCGCGGCGGTAGTCCTTGTCGTCCAGCCAGAAGTTGTTGTATTGGGCAGTCAAAGAATAAGTGTTGCGCTCTTGTTGCCAAGATAGGCCCACATTGGCATCCACGCTTGCAGTATCGAAGCGCGATTTACCGTTATTCATTTTCTTCCAGCCACTCAGTCCAGTGGTTAAAGCCAAGCTTTCAGTCAATGGATGGCGCAGCGTCGCGCCACCAGCCAAAGTTCCAAACGCAGCGCGATTAGCACGGCTGTCTTTATCGAGCGTAAATTGCAGACCACCAAAGGATGGAATGGCTATGCTGTTCAGATCGGGGCCAGCATTTACATTGCTGTCATAACCCAAGGTAACTTCTACATAGCCCTTTATCGTGGTGCGTGTAGCTGTATCGATGCGATCTGCCGCCGCCAGATAGTGATCTATTGTGCGTGCAATTTCAGGCGAAATATCTTGCTCACGCACAGTCTTGAATTCCTGCCTGGCCGTATCGATTTCGCCCAGCGCCAGGTATGCACGGGCGATTTCGGCGCGCGCCCGCGCGTTGTTTGGTTCCAGGCTCAGTACTCGTTCCAGGGCAAAGACAGCGCGTGTGGATTGGCCGCTTTCTACGGCAGCTATTCCTAGCAAGAGATCATAAAATGGCTCACCGGCGTGTTTTGTTTCCAGTGGTTCCAGCAGTAAATAGGCTTCTTTTGTTTTCCCTGCGGCAATGAGATCCTGGGCATGTCTCAGGGCATCCTGGCTATCTTCTGCCCAGATCGGCATGCTGATACTGAGGGACAGTAATAACAACGCCCCTTTAGTGAAATTGTTCATGTAATACACCTTTCAATTGCCCCGAACTTTTTATTTATACTGCCACATTCTGGTTGAACTTTACATACAACTCCAGGCTTGCATACAGCTATAGAAATGCAAGCAACAGGCTTCTCAAATATAAAATTTAGCATGCAGCTTGAAGGATACCTGTCCATCATAGGATGAAAGCCTTCAAAAAGCTCGAAGACTTTAAGGCTACCGATAAACTCATAAATTTCCTGTCAGGCATCCAGATGGCAGCCTTTTTGTTCACCTGTGACAAGGATACCTAATATCGTTAGATTCAGGGTGGATTAGACATACTCCAAACTACAGCAGAAACAGTGTGCTGGTTCAGACTGAATATTTCATTAGTGTCGTGTGCTCTTCTTCCTAACCAAAAGCCCGCAGCCCGATAAGCCTAAAATCGCGACGAGGTCGTTGCATCTGAAATAAGCCAGAGTGGCATGAATGTGTTCAGAGTCACCCGGGTGCGATATGCCGGTTCAGCGCGACTGACGGTAGCACCAACGGTCGGCACCATCACGCCATACGAAGTGCAGCGCGGTCTTGCCCTGCGTGGTTTTAGTGAGGCGCACCTTTGCCTTGTTATCTTGGCTACCAGTGGAGAAAATTATGCTGCCATCGCTACCCTGTTGCCACCGGCTATTCGATTTGTACATCAAGTCACGATAGTTGCCATCGGCATAAAGGAAGAAATCACCTTGATTGTGCAGCAGTTCAGCCTCGAAGCTTTGGCAGATATAGTGACCGACGGCAGATTCATCATGTTTATCTTCTGCTGGTATTGCCCTTGTGGCTTGTTGTTTAGATTTTGGCGGTGGTTGTTTTGTTGCTGCTGAAGTCTGTGTCATAAGTTTTATACGATCCTGATTGACGTATTCATCCCACAGTTCTGACCAGCCCTCGTAATGTACTTGATAGGTATTGGCATAAGTGCCGCTGCCAATTCCGATAATATAGGCTGGATGCCAGCTTCCAGCCGACATTACCTGAACTTTTTTACCAAGTTCGTAGGCTACAGAAAGAGCAGGTAAAAAAAGGATCAACAGAATGCTGATGATTTGCCGTAGCTGCATTTTATGCTGGCCCCCAGAGTTGATTAGTATGCAAATTTGTTTAAATTTTTGTGGCACGGATGATGGTTCTATAAATAACAAACACAGTATTATGGATCTGCTGTCTAGTAGTGTTGTACGAAAATCAGACTCGGTGGTCGCCCCTGAAATATTCAATTTATAACACCGCCACGGCATGTGTCGTGCTTTGCTGAGATAAAAACCCAATAATCGGTCGACGATTTCGATCTTGAAGACCTGATTGAGGTGCAAAAAACAG